>Ga0190327_1000062_pt1 | contig 18086 bp, 8 predicted proteins | sample 48720401_MG_FD_161667 | JGI IMG/M metagenome (GOLD analysis project Ga0190327, IMG submission 161667) | Hydrothermal vent sediment bacterial communities from Southern Trench, Guaymas Basin, Mexico - 4872-04-0-1_MG | ecosystem: Environmental > Aquatic > Marine > Hydrothermal vents > Sediment ... | reverse complement strand
AATATTCTCTTACTTCTTTAGCTTTTGGATTGTGTTTGTCCTTTCGGTATAAGGAGCCCTTCACAAGTTTGTAAATATATGTCCCCACTTCTGCTGCAAAGTTCACTTGTTCATTTTTAGAACCTATCTCAATTGCACCGGTTTTTGTTGCTAAATAAGGAGTTTGATTGATATAAAGAATATTGTCAGGTTTGAATTTATTATGGGACAATGAGTTTTCCATTATGTATAATCCTTACTATGTGTTTGATTATGTTTTAGTTTATGAAGGTGGAGAATTTTTATAAAGAAGTAATTCAAATTACCGTGCGAGACAATGAGAATCCGGTTGAGATGACGTTTTGATTAATTTTACATATTATCATACCTGATTTTTAATAAACCGGGTGAGAAACCAAAATTCGCATTATATAAACTAAAAATCTAATATAGAATATTTTTCACTGTGTGAATAGGCAATGTCAATTCGTACACAAGTTGTTTTAAAGTGGCTCCTTGTGCTCTGTGCTCCCTCACTCTATTTATCAAGGAATTTGGGTATTTTCTATTCCATTTTCTATCCAAGGTGAATAAACACCTGCTACATAACTTCCTTCCGTCCCATGTTTCACGAAACGTTTCGGTTTTACATATAGGACAGTATAGATCAAAGACAATAGCACACTTGGACAATACAGACTCTCTTAATACCTTTAAATATATTGAGCCATTTCTACAATTATCAGTATACAATCTTTTTATTTTTTCCTCTCGCTTGATAGCTTGGATGATTTGGGTATCTGTTAATGTGAAATTACACCTTCCACATATGAAGATTGTTTTTCCATTGTATAATTGGATTTTAAATAATTCTCTTTTGCAATATGGACATATATAGTTTGAGTACTCCATAACGTACTCCTCCTACTGGACAATTATTGATGTTTTTATAATGTGTTATTGCTATTAGTTTACTATCATTAGTAATCTATAGAGTATAATTTGTCTGTTTATTGTATAAATCTAATATGATTTTAAACATTTTACTTTTAAATTGATTATATTTTAAAGGTATTTGAAATTTTTAATTAGAATTTTTGTTTAGAATATTGTTGTGATACTGTATATTTACTTGAGATATGTAATATTCTCTGTTAATTTGTAAAAGGTGGATAGTCATTTTCTAGGTAAAACATTGTATACATTATCAAAATCACGATTAATTTGTTACAATTGCTTTTAGTATAACTGATAAAACTTGATATTTTTGGTTTTTTGAGTTCAATCATCTTGATAATACTAGAAATATTAAGACTTTTGCTTTAGATAAGTATTGGAAATTATGTTTTCAAATAAAACTTATTATCAGGAGGGAAATATGTTCAGAGCAGACAATGGTATATCAACTTCCACATATGTGAAGAAACGTGATGGAAGGTTGGAACCTTTCAATGCTTCAAAAATTGAGAGAGCTATTAGGAAAGCTTTTATTGCCACTCAAGGTTATGACTTACAAGAGGATTTACTGAATGAAATCCAAAAAATCACCACTACAGTTACGACACATGTTTTATCTGAAGGTATGGAAATTGATTTGGAACATATCCAAGATTGTGTTGAAAAGGAATTGATGCGTGCAGGGTTTTATGATGTAGCTAAAAATTATATTCTGTATCGCTTTAAGAAACACAATCTACGAAAGAGAAAAAATGTGTTCAATGACATCAAAACAACATTTTCTGAGTATTTAACTAGAAAGGATTGGCGTGTTAATGAAAATGCAAATATGGGATATTCTTATCAAGGTTTGTCCTTATCAATAAGTGGACAATTACAAGCCCAATATTGGCTTGATTTATATCCAGATGACGTTTCAATAGCCCATAAAGACGGTTATATTCATATACATGATTTATCTCACTTAACTGGATATTGTTCAGGTTGGTCATTATATGATTTAATTTTGGAGGGTTTTAATCTATCTGGATGTGGATGTTTTGCTACTCCTGCTAAACACCTTGATACCTTGTTTGGACAACTGGTTAATTTTATAGGAACATTACAAAATGAATGGGCAGGTGCACAAGGAATTAACTCATTTGATACATTATGTGCACCTTTTGTTTATTATGATAACTTGACTTATGATGATGTTAAACAATGCATGCAAAGATTAATATATAATCTTAATACTCAATCTAGATGGGGAGGTCAATGTCCTTTTTCCAATATAACGTTTGATATACGTCCATCTAGAGTGTTTGCAAATCAACCTGTTATAATAGGAGGAAAACCTCAAGATAGAACTTATTCAGAATTTACTAAGGAAATGGAAATGATTGTTAAAGCCTTTTTTGAGGTATTGGTTGAAGGGGATGGAGAAGGTAATCCATTTACATTTCCTATTCCTACAATTAATATAACTGAAGATTTTCCATGGGGTAGTGAGATTGCTGATTTAATCTTTAAGGCAACTGCTAAATATGGCTCTCCTTATTTCCAAAATTTCCTCAATTCTGATATGTCCCCAGAAGATGTAAGGTCATTTTGCTGTAGACTACAACTTGATAAGAGGCAAGTTAGAAAGAAATTGAAAAAATTATATCAAAATACAGGAGGATTGTTTGGAGCCTCAGATCTAACTGGATCGATTGGAGTTGTTACATTAAACTTGGCTAAATATGCTTATCTTGCTAATACTGAAGAGGAATATTTCATTTATTTGTCACGGTATGCAAGGTTGGCAAAAGAATCATTAGAATTTAAGCGTAGATTTTTAACTGAGCAGTATGATAAAGGATTGTATCCTTGGACGAGAAGATACCTTAAAGAACGTAAATTTGAAACATATTTCTCTACTTTGGGAGTTATTGGAGGACATGAAGCCTGTTTAAATTTATTAGGTAAAGGAATTGAAACTAAAGAAGGTTTACAATTAATGAGAAAAACCTTATTGTATTTAAGAGAATTACTGGTTGAATTTCAGGAAGAGACAGGAAATTTATATAACCTAGAAGCAGTCCCAGGGGAAGGGACGTCTTACAGATTAGCAAGGATTGATAGAGAAATGTATGGAGATAAGATTATCCAATCAGGTGAAGGGGATGTAACATATTACACAAATTCCACTCAATTACCTGTTCAAATAAATGATATCTGGTTTGCTATCTCTCACCAGAATCAATTGCAACCATTATATAATTCAGGAACAGTGTTTCATGTATTTGTAGGAGAAAGTATGGAAAATAATTATAAGGCTATACCTCATTTTATTAAAGCTGTTTTCTCCAAAACTAAACTACCTTACCTATCAATAACACCTACCTTTAGTATCTGTCCTACCCATGGATATATAAGCGGTGCAAATGAAATTTGTCCAAAATGTAATCAAAAATGCAATGTATATTCTAGAGTAGTAGGATATTATCGTCCAGTTAGTAGATGGAATAAAGGAAAGCAAATAGAATTTAAACAAAGAGGGTCTTTTTCAGTAGATAAATAACAGTTTCTAATATTATGATAGGTTAGGGTTTTTGTAGCTCTAACCTATCATGATTTTCTTGAGGTTTTCATGAGTGAACTACTCCGCCCTTACGGAAGAGCTCCCCTTGAGGCAATTTGTTAAGAAAGATTCATAGCTTTGACTTCCTGTGTTTCATAGAAAATATACATTTTTGTTTTTAAAACATTTAAAAAGTTTTCAGGAAGGATATATGAATGAGATAGTTTCATCCAAATTAAGTCCGGTCAATGTGGTGTATGTTAATAGAGTTCCTTATTTTATCCAGAGTGGTATGGCTAGACGATTAGGAAATAAAGGAGAAATTATCAAATTTGCAGCAATTAGTAAAGATTTTTTCCATGATCCTCCTAAAGGTCAAGGTATTTACAAAATTGTAGATGGTAAGTTATATTTTGGTACACTCCAAGGAGGTGATTATAAATTCGAGATGAAACAAGAAGGAGTTGTAGGGGCAATAATTGGCGGACAGGAAGGAGATATTAAGATTTATACTCAAGATGGTCATAAAAAATACCTTCGTCTTGGTGTTGCTTCTAGTGTACCTGTTGAAAAAGGTATAAAAGGTTTTTATCCTCTTGGGAAAGGTGAAGCATGTTTGATAACAGATATGGCAGGTAATATTCTTTATGATAGTTGGGATACTGGATACCTTCCTCTTCCTGGAACCAATCTTAAAAAATATTCATACCATAAGCCTCAAGCTACTTTTAAAAATCTTTCCCCTCCTCCAGAGGAGCTTGTTATTTTAACCTCTGAAGGATTATTACTTCCATCAGTGGCAGAATCAAGTTCGGTTGATTTTACTAAAAATTATTCTTTTCTAGGAGGTAAGGGTTCATCCTCGAAAGGGACGTATGCTTATCAAATACCTTTACCCGATGATCTTCGTCCTGATGATATCCAGGATATAAAAAATTTCAGTAGGAATAATATATATTTGTTAGATAACCAAGGTAGAGTGTTTGTAATAGGTAAGAATGAACATGGTCAAAGAGGAACATCTAAGGATATACCTACCAGTGAATGGAATCAAATTGAATATCCTGAACCTATAAAACAGATTGAAACATTAAATGTTCCTGGAATTTTTGCATTATCAGAAAATGGAAATTTATATTATCATGGTTATAATGAGAAAGGTTATTATAAGATAACTGGAAAGAATTCTGATATAACTTCTCCTGTTAAGGTTTTAGATAATGTAAGTTCATTGTGGATATTTAATGATTCTCCTATTATAGAATACAAAGGATATGTTTTGCAAATACTTCCTGAGGAACAGGGTACTTTGAAACATATTCCTGGGGCTACACTGCCTGCTGTATTGCTGGATAATATGAGAGAATCATTGGTATATACTAAAGGAGTATTAAACACCTTATTGAATCATTGGTGTCATGAGTGAATCTTATAATAGGTTATGAGAATTATACTGGGATATTCACCTTGATTCCACTTGAAATCTTTATCTCGTCCACTGTCATATTTGTAATCATACTATCAATCTTTGTCCTTATATTGGTTGTCATCATGAACATATCTCCTGACAATGAAGTATCCAAAGTTAGGATAACCCAGTTGTTATAAAAATTAGGATATTTATAACAGATATCTGCTTCTATTCTTTCAGTTTGATATATGATAGCATCAATTAGGTTTATCTCATCAAGTTCCCTACAAATAATATTTTTACATTGAAAATAATCTCCATTATTGAAAGTGGATGCGATCTCCCTACTGAACAAAAAGTTTTTATCTATGTCAATTAATGTGTATTTGTTTCCAGTTTGGTTGCATACTACTTGAAGCTGGTCTTCCATACAAGTGATGATGTTATTTAATATTGTTTCCGAGCTCACTTTCTCATCCATTGAAAAATTGTCAAAATTTAAGGTGTGGTCATTGACTCTAGTTATGTAATAATAAAAAGCATTATAGAGAGTTGTATATTCTCCTCTCAATTCATTTATACCTGATATAGATAGTAGCCTGAAGAAGTATAAATCCTTTTCTAGTAACAATTCAGGGTTGATAGTGTTGATTGTTTGAAATGTCATACTGTTGTTAATAATACTATTATAAGGAGTCATGTCAGTGTAGTCATATAACTCCCCAGATACAACTGCTATAGACTTATAAAAATCCTCTGTTCGTATCAATACCATGGTTTCATTCCTTTCTAAATGTTTATATATTTTTTAAGTTTTTAAAAGGATGTTTTTATGTGCTATTGGACAACTCAACCTTATCTTGTTTTTGGTGATATCCATTTCAATAAGACTTTTCAAAAAGGAATCATTCATTCTGATAAACCTTTTTCAATTCTGCGTAATCAATATATTATTAAATATTTAATATTCAATTTAAAAAAATTTTCAAATATTAAGCACATCGTTTTTCTAGGAGATGTTTTTGATACTGGTATTGATGATTTCAATTATTATAAATTTTTTAAGCAAATGATACAACAATTTCCTGATAGGAATTTTCATGTTGTATGGGGAAATCATGACAGAAAATATATGATTAAATATATTACTGAATGTACTTATTATCTACAACCTAATTTATGTTATAAGGATAATATTTTGACATTGTTTCTACCTCATGTAGGTAATAATGTTCTGACCATAAAAAATACAATTGCAAATTTGGTTCATAAAGCTAAACAATTCCAATCCAATATACAATCTGTAATAATCCTTTCTCATAATTATATTTATCTGGTTTCTAGCTATGCAAATCAACCTACTGTTGTATATAATGATATTGTTTCTTATATAAAAAGAGAATTACATGCTGAAAATGTTATTGTATTGAATGGACATATTCATAGATATAGTATTGAAGGAGGTTTTGTTCAATTAGGAAGTGCATGTCCAATGACCCATAGAACATCATATACAACTAGTGTCAACATGGCATATTTTGACCCATCCACATGTACTTACAGGGTATATAGGAATAATTTTCTTCATTATTTATCTCTTGATAATGAAATTTATAAGGAGAAATGTTTAAATTATGTGAAATCATGCCAAGCCAAACAACAGGCTGTATTCTTGAAAATACCTCAATCTATGATTGATTTTGGAAAGTCCTTGATGTCTCGATATAAGTGTGTTATTGGAATTAAAGTTTATTAGGCGATTTGTTTGATTTTAATTCTATTTCCTTAGTTTCACAAAGAATTTATAAATATCACTTATTGGTTTATGTATGGTAGCTCACTGATGATAAGACTTAGGAGTTTCATAAGAAATCAAAAACATTCCTATTATTACACTTTGCAATATAGCGGTAGTAACATATTGGTCTTCCTCATTAATATCTACAGTTTCAGATTTGTATGAATTCTTTAATCCATAGGCTTTTACAAGACTTGTATATACAGGAGTAATATTAATTCTATAGAGAGATGCTGTTTCTACATTAACCTCATCTTGTTTCCATAGAGTTTTTAGACCGTGAGCTTTTTTTATCTCGGCTAAAGGATATGCTGAGATATCGCTGATATCATTATAATCTTCACCAATTTGAAATCTGTCATGAAATGTTATTGTAGAATATTGTTTGTTTAAATTAATTACTCTTGAACAATGATTTTTTGCTGCAATATAGTAAACAGTTTCAAATTCCAGGATTATTTCAGGAAGATTACCTAACTCAAAGGAAGTATCAAACCTAAAAAATACTTCATCTCCTGGCTCAAATTCTGTTTCAGTGAAATCAATATCTAGTTGTTCACTGGAAATATTTGTGATTTTTACTTTGGTATCTCGTCTCAATTCTTCTGCAGTATTTTTTATATCTAAATCAATGTAAGATGATAATATTGATGATAGCGGAGTTTCTCCTATTTCTTGTTTAATATGTAAACTAGGGCTAATTTGAATGTATCTATCTACAATATCATCAATATCAAGAGAATCATAAATTGTGTGTAAATAATAACTATCTGGAATATTTTCAGTGTCATAATAATCATTGTCTATGTATAATATATTTCTAAATGTAGGATCTTCTTGTAACTGCCAGTCAAACATGGTTTGTTTCATGTAATTCAATGCAGCACGTTTCCTGGCAATATATCCTTTCACTTTTTGCATTTATAGTACTCCTTTGACTATTACAGGCATAGCATTTTGATATATTTTCATATAATCATGAACGTCTAATTTTTCATCAAACCATGAGCTTTCCAAATGGAAGAAACATAAATATCCATTATTTACAAGGAATACAGATAATTTACTTTCGCCTATTGCTCCAAAGGTATTTATCCAGGTGTCCTTATCAATATTGTTTATTGTATCTATTGTCATTCCATTTTGCAGTAAATCATCTTCAGTTAGATAATCCCCGTTTATTGGAGTGTATCCTTGAAAGCCATTTGTGGAATCATATATGTAATATGTTCCTCCAATTGTATGATATGAGTTGTATGTAACCCACAATATGAATCTAACAGGTTTCCATTTTAAGTCCAATGTAGATAAATCAAAATGAAGTAATGTATAATCACATTCAAAAGGAACTTCCCCTAGATTTTCTATTATTTGAGTTAATTTCATATCATAAAAAGAACAGGGAGGTAATATTCTTTCATAGCCGTATATAAACTTGGAATAGGTTAATCCCCCAAAAAGTTTGACAAATATAGGAGTATAATTGATATTTTTAAATGTTACTAAACTCATATTGATTGCATGGAAATATTCTGTGTCATAAGGAAGATATAATTTATATTCTTCAGTATCTAAACATCCTAGTTTGTATGATGTAGGATAGCCAAATAAGCTATAAGGGGTGGGGGAAGGAACATATAAAACAAGATATCTCTCATGATATGGATAGAGTTTATAATCTAGGAATATCTGTTTACTTCCTGAATTATCAGGTATGATATTTCTAATCATGCAGAATTCTTTATTATCATGGAATATACTGTGAATATTTAAGTCACTGTTTATATAAACATTGGATATCTCCAAATGAGAGACAATCCATTTTGATTTGTCATAATATCTTAAACTATCTCTGGGAGTGGTTAGTATTGTTTTTGTTGTTTTTGTTTTTATCATTTTGTTTCTCCAAAAGTTTTTAAATGTTTTTGCTATGGAAATGATTTCCATGAAAAATAATATAAAACATAAACAAAATAAAACTTATCAGGAGATAGTCTTATGAAATTATTACAGCAAATTGTGGGTCATGTGCAATTACAGTTAATTGATCCTGATGGAAATGTTGTCAAGCAAGTTGATGATTATAATACTGACACAATTTTTGCTAAGCTTCATACTCCAACTGATTTATATTTTGATTTGATTTTTGACAAATCTATAGAAGATAGGTTAGGACCTATTGGTAAGTCTAGTCTCAAGGTTGACCATACATTAACATTGTTGTTGATTTCTATGGTTTTCAAAAATAAAGGATTTTCCAGATCAGGTAATAAATACTCAGTTAATTTTCAATGGAGTAATGATTTTTACGAAACTAGAACTGTATATGGATTAGTTTCATATCAGAAGAATACTTATAAACTCTATACTGTATTTGATATGGATGATGACCCTTTGGAGATCCCTCCTGGATATAAATTATCAGGGACATACGAGATAACATATAATCGGACGTCAGGTAGTTTAGGTGTTGATGAAAGCTATTTGGAAGAGTCTGTTACAAAGAATGGATTGGTAGGTCCTTTATCAACAGGAGTATCACCTGAATTAAGAGCTTATAAGTATATAAGGTTATTTGCTAAGACGTCAGAATACAATGGTGTTGATCCAGAAGATACTTTGGTTGTATCACAAGTTGCTGCGAATATTTCAAGTTCTCATGATGATAATATAATGTTTAATTATCAATTAGCAGGGGAATTGTTTTATAAGATATTAGATAGTGGTGAGTTGTCAGCAGCCAGGGCTTCCAGATATGTAAAGGTATATAATATGAAAGATAATAATCATAAGGCAGTTGCAAGTAATGTGTTATATCAGGTTAAGGGATATTATGATAGTCCTGATAACAAGAATTTTACTAGTTATCTTGATATTGTTCCTATTTCAATTTACCGTAATAAAGAAGTGTATCCTTTTAAATACAAATTTCCTAGTGATTTTCAATATGGAATTGATGAATCAACTTTTACTGGATTGGATCATTACCATTACCGAAGATTTGAAAAGTATATAGGATTAGTACCTAGATTTTATGATATAGATGCAGATACAGGAAGGGCTCAATTTGTTGCTTATTTATACTGGCCAGATAGTCCTACATTAAAATTTTTGGTTAGTTCTGCAGAGGATGTTGAGATAGATGATATACAACTGTTTATTAATGGACAAAAGTTTGATACATATACAATTCATCGTGATGTATCTCCTGATCATAAGCACATAATTGAATTTGATTTATCTTTATTAACTGCGGGAGAAGGAGTTGTTGTATTTACATTTGGAAACACATATAGAATGATTCATCCAAGATATTATTGGAAAATTCCTTTACTTGATATAGCTGGAGACTTTTACGGTTACTGTATTCCTTATGCAGGTATGTTGAATCATTCTGAAATTACTGAGAATTATATAAGTTCAGGTATTGTCAATTATCAGGGAAATGATGTTGATTTGGATTTTCTAGTTGATCATGATAATGTAAGAGATATAGATGTTGTTCAAAATACTACTTTATCTGATATAGATCAGATAACTTCTCACCAGTATTTTGTTTGGGTTAAAGAATCTGAATTTAATAAACTTGCTGGAGTTCTCGATTATAAAGAATCAAAAGTCTTAGCTGTGCATATTAGTGGATATGATCAATGCTACACTCCTGTTTATCTAACTGATAGTAATATTATTTCCTTTAGGCCTTATATTATGTCAAGTGATGATGTTGTTGGTGATGTCAAGTTAGGAGATGAAGGTTTAATGACTATGTGTTTAGAATCTCCAGATAATGATCATATCAGAGTTGATAAGGTGAATAGAGAGATAGAATATTTGACAAATAAATTCCAATGTTTGTTTGCTTATTCAAGCAAGAAATGTTATTTAGGACAACCTGTAGGGGAAGATTATTATGTTCCTTTACCTGATATTTTTATTGATTATGAAGAAGGTAATCCTAGTATAACGGTTGCTGGGATAACTTATAATATAGAAACGGTTATAAGGCAGACTGAGAATATAGGTAATGTCACAATTCAGTTTGGTAATGATTGTTTGTTCAATAAAAATGAATATTTTTCCTTCCCTGTATGTGATGCGGAAGGATATGTGATGGTAGATAAATTTGAGACCTGGACTTTACCTAAAGTATCAGGTGTTAATTATAATAAAGTCACACTTCCATATGATGTACATGACCTTTATAATGATTATCATGTTACTCCTACTAATAATGACTCTTCTGTTTTTCATAGTATGTGGAATAAATTACAGTCTGTTGAAGGAGATATATTAGATATAGATGAATCTATTAGGTTAGGAGAAAAGGGTCATACTCATGTGTTCACTTATAAAATATTTTTCAATCCAGAAGAGGATTGTAACGGAGTTATTGAACTTCCTAAAAAGATTGTAGCAGGCAGTGATATCAAATATGTTGTTATAAATGATATTTTCATAACAGACGGATTGCATGCAATTCCTTGGGTATTAGATTATGGACATTCCTATCCCAGAACAATTTTCAATTTGGAATATAACAGGATATTTGAAAATTGGGTCATTGTTTTGAATGATAAAGTTTTAAAAACTATCTATACTTATCCTATTGAAATCATTTTGTATGTGTATGTGAATGCCAAGTCTATAAATGAATTACTTCCTAAAGAATTAACAGTTAGGCATTTAACCAGGGCATTACTTGATCCTGGGGATTCTTTATTAGCTTTGCATATATATACAAAGAATGATGCTATATTGTGGGAATCAGGAGCTCCCTTTATTACATCCAATTTAGGGTATTACATTCCTAACAGTGTTCAGGTAGATGAAGATGGGAATATTGTATTGGATAAGAAAAAATGTACATATATGAAATTAAATGATGGTAAGAAATTACAGATTTTAACAAATAAAACGGCTCATATATCTTTTGAATTCAGTCTGTCCAGTTATCCTAATGTTTTTGATGATCATACAATGGATCCACATTATGTTTTGCTTGATTACACAGATTCTTCCAATAAAGGGATTAGAATTATAATTGAGGAAAGAGGTATTGTTGATGTTTATATTAATGGAACTAGACAAGTATCTTGTGGACCATTAGATTTAAACAGATTCTATAAACTTGATTTAGAATTAAATTATGGAGTCATTACTTTATTTCTTGATGGTGTTGTTGTTGCTAGAGCAAGGTTTGATAATGACCATATCCAGATGCTGAGTCCAGTATTTTATATTGGAAATTATCATGATAAAACAGATGATCCAACTCATTGTTTTAACGGTAAATTGAAAGAGTGTAAGATATATTTCAAGAATTTACATAATACCAGTTATTATAATGAGTTATTGAATGAATATGATTTATCAAAAGATATTGAGTTATCCAATGATAAGATTATAAAATTTACCTTACCTCATGTTATATCAGGTAAAATTAAAGTACAGGATGAAGATGGAAATGACCTTGATTTTACTATTTTAAAAGATTGTTATTTTGGATTGGAGAATGAAGATGATGTAGGTAATTTACTCTATGTAAAAATCAATAAATTGAAACTTGTGGAGGATGTATTTTATAATGGTTATATTTTTCAAGGAGGAATGGGAGGAAATTTACAGACTCTATCAATAACTGATACCTCCTCTGCGTCGGTATTTTATAATTATTATAATTTATCTTTATATGGTCCTTATAGTAAATGTACCCAGTTAAGTTTTGAGTTGGATTTAATAGAAGACTTGGTGAATTATCCTTATACGAATGTGGTTGAGTGGCCTGAATATAGAAGCTCAAAAATAAAAATTTTACCTGATAGTAATTTTAATGCGAAGGATCCTGAGGAATTTTTCCTATTTTACATTAAACCTACACAATTATTAGATAAAGGTATAAAAATTGGAGATTGGGAAGATAATAGATTGAGAACCACGTCTTATGGGGCTGGAAAGGATTATGTTAATGGTGAAGGTATTTTGTTTCAATTACCTGTAAATGTGAATACTATTGAAATTGCAACTTGGTATAACTCACATAACATGACTGTTGTTCCTTTTTGCTTATTAGGTGATGATGAAGGTTCTTGTGCAGGTCCTCAAATTCCATTATCAGTGTCAATGTTTGAAATATCTAGAGCTACTGGTGATGGTGTAATGTTATTACCTTCCAGTTATGCAGATCTATCTACTAATAAACCTAAGACATATTCAATGGCTAGGGGAGATGGATTATTATTGGTAGATTGTATAGCAGTTAATAATATTCTTGCGTATGATAAATTGGATACAGCAATCTGGGATTATATGTATCTAGGTGTTGCAGGGTTATATTCAATAACAACTGATAATGGTCTTGTTAAACATAGGATTTATGCTGATAAATTAGGTGAAAAAGAACTTAATCCTTCAGCCCAGACCAAAAGGCTTTTACTTACTGATAATACACATTGTTTATATGAGTCTCTAGTTTTTAAAATTAAAGATAAGAAGGTTATTGAATCAAATAACATTTCAGTTAAATCCTATTATGTAGATGATTTTGAATCTTTATTTCCTTATTACAAGAATTATGTAGGTAATCATATATTAACCAGGACAGATAAGGATATTGATTATCATTGGTATAACTCATTGTATACATCCTACAGAGGGTCTACACTGCATTCAGCTTCATACATGATGGTTAAAGATGAAGAATTTTTGAACTTGATTAAATCTAATAAATTAATTCTTCCTGCAGTATCAATGGGTTATGTAGATGATAGTTATGAAACGGTTGTTCCAAAAGGAACTGAGATTACTGATATGGAAACAAATACATTAGTCATATGCAAATCTAGAGTGAATTATTTCTGGGAAAATATGTATGGTCCTGGAGCAGGAGGGTATGAGACTCTTATTAACACCTATAAGAATCCTATGTTATATTATCTAACCAATAATTCTTATGATTTATATAGGGATCATCTATTATCATTTGTATCTACGAAGAATTTGGATTATGTAGATTTGAGATATTTGAGGTATGCTAATGAGAGGATTTCTCATCCTACAAACATTGAACCTCCTTTCTTTCTTAGAAATAATGAATATGGTGTGTTTGCATTGATGTTAGATGAACATTATAGAAGATATGAATTTCCTAGAAAATTGTATGAGAGCCAGACCAGAGGATATATTAATAATTATATTGTATTCCAGAAAGAAATAGAAAAGGATGCAATAATCACTGATGTCAGAATATATCCAAAGGTAAACTCCTATGCTAACATCATATATGATCCAAATAAAATTCCTTTAAATAAAGTCGTTGATTTTGGAATGTATTCTATTACTGGATTGAATACAGGAGCATGGTGTTATGTTATTCCTATCTTGAAAATAAATAATGAAACTGAAGGAACTTCTAGGTATTTCATTGTCAATAAACTAGGCAAGCCTTATGAAGTAACATCATATTTAGCAAAGGATCCTCCAGAGGAAGATTTTTATAAGTTTTTATATGTAGGGATGACAAATCTACAGACATTCGAACCATTTAATATTCTATTAGACCAATTTCAAGATCCTAATATTGAGTATACTTTTCAATATGGATGGGTGATATATGGGTCATATTCTAGTTTTGGTAATTGGTGTTATATTAAGAGTATAACAGTCCAACCAATTTTCAATGATGATTCCTTATATAAGACTATTAATTATGCTTTTTATAATGAAAAATTAGATATATTAACTGATGATAAAACTGAGATAACAACTGGACAATATGAGGTTAAAATCAAGAATGTTACGAATCAGGCACTTACAAACAATGTAATCCGTCTTGATTTGACTAAATATGATTTATCGTCTTTTACAAATGGAATAATGTTGTATGATGCAAATAATAATTCTATTCCATGTGTGATGGAAATAGATGAAGCTGGTCATGTAGGTAATGAATTCATTAATTTTACAGGTTATGTTTGGGTTAAGATTCCTAATATTGATGCCAATGAAACTTTATCGTTGGAGATTCGTGATGAAACGAATATATATAATGCTAATGATGTGTTTGATGTTTATTATGATTTTGATTCTACCACCCAGTTTTTACAGGATTGGGAATTGTTTGGAAACAGATTTGATGTGGAAGATAGGTATTTACAGGTGCAAGATTATGTGATAGGAAATTCCAATATTTCTTCACGTCTGATTTATTTAAATCTTGATATTCCTAATAGTTCCAATAGAATTATTGAATGTAGGTATAAAAAGGATGTTGATTTTATTGATAATTCTTTGGTTATATCTAGTGATATTGATTTATTGCTTAAATCTAAGTTTCAATTAAATGGAAATAAACGGACTGATATCATATATCAAGCGAGGCCTAATGTAAAAGCCTCATTGGAGTTATCTCAAGCTGACAGAGAGGTTAAGGATGAGATTAAAATCTTGCCTCATACGGTGTTTGCAAAGGTTCCTGAAGGTGTTTCATTCTTATTGAGTCCTGTACAATATAGTAAAACCTGTTTATCCAGTAGATATTCTTATTGGGAGGTTGATTTATTAGAAGGTAAATCACTTGTTAATGATGATAGCAATACTTCTAGGTATGTATGTGTCCTAGCGGATCCAACTCCTGTTGTTAGTTTGGGAAGAAGTGTTGGGTTGTCTGATCGTTATATTCATGTTTGTAATGATAGTTTGTATAATGTGGTGCTTGTTAGAATTCCAGAAACTGATAAGTTTAAACATAAGATTTATATGTATTTCAATTACCAAGGTGATGATAATTTTGATAATGATAATGTATGTGTGGTTTATGATTATTTTAATGATTTATCATATACTAAAGATAAATTTTTGTGCAGTTATTATGAATATAAAGAAGGTTACATTGATGCTTATTGGTTATGTTCAAAATATGGGTTAGGTAATACAAAAGAAGATTTAGTGGGTTTTGGGGAACCTGATTATATGTATGATAGCCATTATATTCCATTTCCATGTCATATATACGTGCGTTCTAACAGAATACACTCTCAATATCAAACAGCTATTAGTTTATTTGATGATAATAGTTTTACATCAGTTATGAATGGACATCCTATATTAAAGACTTATACAAAATCAAGTGATTACATGTGTCCTATAAGGGACTATAGTGAAGGTATAGGTAATGAAAGGTTAAAACCTTTTGCTACTTATAAGATGAGTAGTGATCGTGTTAAATTGTATTATTATTTTAATATGTTCACTGCTACTGATGTTGATATAGAATTTCATACTGATGAAATCAAAAAAGGTAATTGGATTGTAAATGGAGAGTATTATAAATATTGTTTGCCTATTACAATAAGAACATTCTCTACATACGATGGAGAGAGGGTAGTTCCAATAAAAGTATTAGATAAAGTTCTAGCCAAAAATTTAGTCTTTGTAGAATATGATGTTTATACAGAGGCTTCTGATGGTGATATTTATTTGGATTTAACATTTGATAAAGTAGTAACAAAAGGGATTAAACAACATGGAGAAATTAATCCTATAAAGGAAGTATATAATATTGGAAAGTATGATGGAAATAATCATTATATTATCACTACTGATTTGAAAAAAGGTTCAAATAAATTTGATTTGTATTATGATTCTTATAGTACCAGAAATAATGTAACATTTCGTGGGTTTGGACTTGATTTAAATAAGAGACCAAGTGAGGTTATTTCAGATTTTTATTTATCCAGATGGATAGATATGGAAACATTTCTCAGTTTGGATACTCAATTTATGTCTGAGAGTGAATATATACTTCCAAGAAGAGCTGCAGGGGAAGTAATGTTTGATTATTATTCATCTGTTGGACATGGGATTCCAGGTATAGGAGTATATACAGGAACACATAATCTTATTTATAGATGGAGTGAGGCGGGTTGGTGGGAGGAAGCCTCAACTCAGTGTATACGATACATGACTGATAGTTCTATAGTTTCAACCAGTAATGGTATACAAGACCGTTATAGAATTTTTGTTTTTGGTAATAATAGGTGTTCTGTTTATGGTGATTATAAATTATCTTCTGGGTTTTCTAATAGGTATAACCAGTCGTTTATTTGTAATCCAAGAGTATGGATGGGAGTATTTACCTCTAATTATTTTCATAAGATTTATACAGGAGGCTCACACCATCCTTTAAAATATTTAACAATCCATCCCATGATGCAACCGTATTATATTAATCTTATTACATATAATCAATCTGGTTCGTGGTTAGATGGATATAATAAAAGAACTCAGATAGAGGTTTATGCAGATTATGATGAAGAGGATGCACAGGTAGTGGTTCCTAACATATATACTGATGGATTTCATGATAATATCAGAGTTTGGAAGGTAGGAGAGGGAAAATATTATGCATTACATGCTTATGATACTTTATCTTCTCCTATAATATGCTCTTTATGGAAAGAAGACAATAAGTTGTGTTATCATATAGAGCCGCAATCTAAATCAAATTGGATTTATGGTAAACCTATTGACAGGCAGTTTGATTTACAATTACCTGATAATTACTATATAATTTTTAATATTAGTCTTGGAGGAGTGACTGATGGATTCAAATTACATGTAATACGTCAATATGTAAATGATGGATTGGTCCAAATTAAGAATGATGATGTTTCTCTTGTTTTTGAAAACAAATATGCACATTGGTATTTAATTGATTTTAATCAATCTTCACCTGCTAATAAATCGGCACTTGAATCTGCAATTGATTCTGTTAAAAATAAAAATCGTTCTTATGAATTAGGTTCTACTTATATTTATAGAGATTTTGATGATTTATCTGAAATAAGAAATATCGAAACTTGCCACGGAGCTCTATTGAAATATAATCTTGATGGAATGGAGGAAGTTTTCAATAGTAGATATATATATGTAAAGAAAGATACTAATTTTAGATATTATTCAGGAAGTTACATAAATACAGGATACCCAAAAAAGAATTTTGCTATACCTTTCCTACCTGGAATGTTACTTTTTTATCAGTCTGGGGTAACAAATTATCTGATGTTTGTATCCGATCCATTAGCTAGTATGAAGCCCGATTATTATTTTATAGATTATGGAGAATTAATTGAGATCTACAAGTGGGAGTATTGGGACTGGTATTACAATGTTAAGGAGTATAGAGATGGAACAAAATTATATGATTATACCCGGAAGTCATATTATGGGAATGTGTTATATCTGGAAGATGGGCAATTATATTGGCAATATGAGTACAGTTCTAGTATACATCTTTTCAGTTATAAAGCTATAAAACCCTTACTCATAACGGTGTCCACACCATCAGGATTTAACTTCTGGCATATTAAAGATTGGGAGGAGAGGTAAATGATTCATCC
>Ga0190327_1000061_pt1 | contig 18188 bp, 20 predicted proteins | sample 48720401_MG_FD_161667 | JGI IMG/M metagenome (GOLD analysis project Ga0190327, IMG submission 161667) | Hydrothermal vent sediment bacterial communities from Southern Trench, Guaymas Basin, Mexico - 4872-04-0-1_MG | ecosystem: Environmental > Aquatic > Marine > Hydrothermal vents > Sediment ... | reverse complement strand
CGGAATTTTTCATTTTTTTAGTGGTTTCTTCAGTGATCAGCGTCCCGTTAGGTGCCATGACCATGCGAAGCCCTAATGTTGTTCCATAGGCGGCAATGTCAAAAATATCATGTCTTAACAGCGGTTCTCCGCCGGTAAGAATAATAATGGGATCACCCACTTCTTTGATTTGATCCAATAATTTAAAAGATGCCTGAGTATCCAGTTCATTGTCATAGGGATGGTCTTCTGCTACCGCCCGGCAATGCTTGCAGGAAAGGTTGCACCGGCGGGTGGTTTCCCAGGCAACCAGACGAAGGGTGTTGGCTTGGCCGTGTCCATGAGGAGGATTCATTATTTATTCAGCTCCCTTGCCGCGTCAATGGCGGAATAGGTCAGGATTAAATCCGCACCCGCTCTTTTAATGGATAAAAGGGTCTCCATGATCAGTTCATTTGCATTGACCCAGCCCATCATTTCTCCGGCTTTCATAATTGAATATTCGCCACTGACATTATAGGCAGCAATGGGAAGATCAATTTCTTCTTTTAATCGACAGATAATATCCAGATAAGACAAGGCCGGTTTTACCATGATAATGTCTGCACCTTCCTCAATATCCATGGTGGCTTCCCGGATGGCTTCAATGGCATTGGCCGGATCCATCTGATAAGTTTTTCGGTCACCAAACTGAGGGGCTGATTCAGCAGCCTGCCGGAAAGGACCATAAAAGGCTGAACTGTATTTAACAGCATAGGACATGATAGGGATGTGAGACAATCCCTCTTCATCAAGGGTTTGCCTGATTTCACCGACTCTGCCGTCCATCATATCCGAGGGCGCAACCATATCGGCGCCAGCCCTGGCATGGGACAAGGCGGTTTTTGCCAGAAGGTCAAGGGAGGCATCGTTGTCAATAATGCCGTTTTCCACAACGCCGCAGTGTCCGTGATCCATATATCCGCAAAGGCAGACATCGGTAATGACCAAAATGTCCGGAACTTTTTCTTTCACTGCTTGAACGGCTTTTTGAACAATACCGTCCGAGGCATAGGCCCTTGTTGCCAAAGGATCTTTCTTGTCAGGAATACCAAATAAAATGATGGCAGGGACACCGGCATCACGGGCTTCTTGTGCTTTTTTGACAATATGATCACAGGAAAGTTGAAAATGACCCGGCATGGACTCAATGGGTTTTTTGATAGACTTTCCTTCTATGGCAAATAAAGGAAGGATAAAATCATCACAGGAAAGTCTGGTTTCCCGTATCATTCTTCTGAAATTTTTATTGGCTCTTAATCTTCGGCCCCGAAAATCAGGAAAAAGCATTATACACCGTCCTTTTTGATTTCTTCATCGGTCAGATAACAGGCAGGATCACTGTCCCAGGGATCATTGGCAACGGACTCTGCCCTTGCCCTGAAATTGCCGGCGCAAATATCAAGCCATCTGCATTCGGCACACCGGCCTTTAACATGATTCTTCTTTTCTTTGAGTTTCATTAAGAAGTCGTTGTCATTATTTGTCCATATTTTAGAAAAAGGCATGTCTTTGATGTTGCCAAGACTTTTTTCCCGCCAGAATTGATCTGGATAGACTTCTCCATCCCATGAGATGCACCCGATTCCCCGACCGGAATTATTGCCTTCATTCATTTCAAGAAGTTCAAGAACTTCAGCTGCTCTTTCGGGGTCCTCCTTTAGAAGCCGTTGGTAAAGATAAGGGCCATCCGCATGATTATCCACTGTGAGAACCTCTTTGGGCAAGTTCCGGTCATGGAGATCTTTTGTCCTGTCCATAATAAGATCAAGAACTTTTCGGGTTTCTTCATGGGAGAGATCTTCCTTGGCAATTTCAGAGCCTCGACCTGAATATACCAGATGATAGAAACAGGCTCGAGGGATATTTTTTTCTTCAAGCAGATCAAAAATGCCGGGGATATCCTGAACATTCCTTTTGTTGATGGTAAAGCGCAGCCCTACTTTGATACCCGCTTCCTGGCAGTTTTTAATGGCGGCCATGGCTTTTTTATAGGACCCTTTAACCCCTCTGAATTTATCATGGGTCTCTTCTAAACCGTCAAGGCTGATGCCCACATAAGAAAGTCCGATTTTTTTGAAGATTTTGGCTTTTTCTTTGGTGATAAGAGTGCCATTGGTGGAAATAACAGCTCTCATTCCCTTGCTGACAGCATATTTGGCATATTCAACAAGCCGTGGGTGTACCGTGGGTTCTCCACCGGAAAATAAAAGAACCGGTACGCCAAAGCTGGCAAGGTCATCAATCATGGTAATGCATTGTTCATGCGACAGTTCATTGTCATAGGAAATGTCTTCTGACCTGGCATAGCAGTGAACACATTTAAGGTTGCATCGTCTTGTCATATTCCAGACAACCACTGGTTTTTTATCTTTTGAGAACTGCAGAAGATGAGAGGGGAGTTGCCCTGATTGTCTTGAGTATCTTAATGCATCTGATGGTTCGACGGTCGCACAATAAAGTTTTGAAATTCCAATCATGTTATTTCTTCCCTGATAAGATCGTTAAGGTAGGTTTCATGGTTTATTAGAGCAGTCTTAGACAGAAAAAATCTGGTTTTCCCAGTTTTTTCACGAATCAGATTAAATCCGTCATAGTAGTTGGTATAAATTTTTGATAATATTTCTTCGGTTGTTGCAGTATGGGTGATAAATTGTTCAATCAGAAAATCAATGGCATCTTCTTCAAAAATAATATTTAAATTATAACTTTTTGATACTTCAACTTCAATCTCTTTGATTGAATCATGGACTTTTTTTATTTTTTTCACCGCATCTTCAATTTCCATGACATGATTGCAAAAATAAAGCGCCACCATATCGCATCTGGCTTGTGAAAGGGTCAGTCCATAACGGTTGGCGAAGGTTTTCCAGTTGTCTTTTATATAACTTGAAATATATGTTTTATGATCAAGGAAAGCTTTTTTATAAAGATCATCCCATTTTAAAGAATTTTGTTTTGATAAAAGATCTTCAAGATGGCCTTTCGGATCTTCCAGAACTTCTTTTGTCACAGTAAATTTTAAAAGATCCTGTGACGGCAGTTTTTCTTCAAAATCCAGTAAGGCTTCTTCAATGACACTGATCAGACCCCGGGCACCTGTGTTTTCTTTATATGCCCTTTTTGCAAGAAGTTTTAAGGCATCATCAGTGAAAACAATTTTTATGCCATAGGCGTTAAAGTCCAGGCGTTTGCTCAAGATAACCGGATTGTTGGGCATCTTTAAGATTGAATAGAGATCTTCTTCGGAAAGAGTTTCAAGGATACATCGAACCGGAAGCCTTCCAATGAATTCAGATTCAAAGCCAAATTTTACCAGATCTTCAGTTTTGGTCTGTTTTAATATCTCATTTTCCTTTTGAGATTTTACGAGTTTTGAGCCGAAGCCGATATTTTGTTTTGATAAGCGGTGTTTAATAACAGTTGACAGTTCTGAGAAGGCACCGCTGACAATGAAAAGGATATTTGCGGTATTGACACTTCGTTTGGACCGTTTTCCGGTTCTCTGATAGGCTTCCAACTCCTGCATCATGGATACGGGGTCATGGGGGACCTTTAAATCAACATCGGTTTCTTCCATGGGTTTTAAAAGAGCCCTCTGGACTCCGGTTCTTGATACCTGGGCACCCATTACAGTGGGGCTTGCTGCAATTTTATCAATTTCATCAATATAAACAATACCGCATTGAGCAAGTTGAATATCATCATTGGCTTCTTTTACCAGATCTCGGATTAAATCTTCTACATCTCCGCCAACATAGCCGGTCTCAGAAAATTTTGTGGCGTCTGCTTTTATAAATGGCACCCCGATTTTTTTTGCAATCAGTTTAATTAAATAGGTCTTGCCAATTCCGGTAGGGCCAAACATTAGAATGTTGGATTTAATATTACCGGTGATTTTTGATATGCCTTCACCCGTGGTTTGAGAATATCTGATTCGGTTAAAGTGGGTGCATATTTTTGTTGATAGAACTGATTTTGCTTTTGTTTGTTTTATGACATATTGATCAAGATAAGCAATAAGTTCCTGAGGTTTGATGTTAAAATTGATAAATTCTTTTTTCCCTTTTAAAGGAGATTTCTCTGAAATTGGTTCTTGGTGGGGAAGAACGGAAGGGCTGATAATTTTAACGGTACCGCCAAATTTCTTATTTAAAAATTCGCCCAGTTCTTTTTCTATTTTTTTGGGATCTTGAGATTCTGTATTTTTTATTTTTTCCATAATAGATTAAATATAAACAAGGTTAGAAATAATTCAAGATTGATTCAGCGTCTTAAGTATTTTTTATTTTTTTTATCAAATTCACAGAATAAAATTAAATCCGATAAAAAGAAAAAGACCACGAACAATTATTGCCCATAGCCTGTATTTTTTATGGTGCCGAAGGGGAGATTTGAACTCCCACGGGTTACCCCACACGCCCCTCAAGCGTGCGTGTCTACCTATTCCACCACTTCGGCATTCGGTTTTTTACGTATGTCTTTATTTTTGGAGCTTATTCGGTCGTCTGCTCCACCGGTGTAGTATTTTCCTTCATTACGGATGTATCTGACTGATGACCTGACATGTAAGCCAGTGTCAGGGAGGTGATCATGAAAATAATGGCAACACCTGTTGTGATCTTCGTCAGTATGGTTGCAGGACCTCCAGCTCCAAAAAGTGTCTGGCTTGCTCCGCCACCCAGAGAAACTCCCATCTCTGCGCCTTTCCCACCTTGAAGTAATACAATCAGGATTAAAAGGACACAAACGGTAACATGTAATGCGACTACTAAATTTGTCATATTGATTATTTATTATATTTTATAATGTTAATAAATTTATTTGCATCAAGGCTTGCTCCACCCACAAGAGCTCCGTCGACATCCTTAATACCCATTAAGTCTTTTGCATTCTCCAGATTGACTGAACCACCATACAATAATCGCGTCTGATTGGAAAAGTCTTTTGAAAACAACTTTTCAAGCGAAGAACGCAGATATTGATGAACCTGGCTTACTTGATCGACGCTGGCTGTTTTTCCTGTGCCGATCGCCCATACCGGTTCATAAGCAAGCACTAACTGTGCAAGTTCATCAAAACCAAAGCCTTTTAACCCATTTGAGACCTGTTTGTCAAGTATGGAAAATGTTTTTTCATCCGCTCTTTGGCTTTCGGTTTCTCCAATACATAAAACAGGTTTTAAGCCCGATTTTATGGCAGATTTAATTTTTTTACAGACCGAAGCATCGGTTTCACCAAAGTACAGCCTTCTTTCGGAATGACCAATAATAACATATTGTGCACCAGCAGCCTTAATCATGTCTGCTGAGACTTCACCAGTGAATGCGCCTTCTTTTTCAAAATAGAGGTTTTGGGCTCCGATTTTTACATGGGTCCCTTCAAGTGATGCTGCAACCAGGGGTAGAGAAAGAAAGGTCGGCGCTATCATAACCTCGACATCGTGGATATCTGAGCAGAGTTGTGCCAGATCCATAGCTGTTTCTACTGCCTCGGGACCGGTTTTATACATTTTCCAGTTGCCGGCAATTAAGGGGAGTCTGTCCATTCTATGCCTCCTGTGTCATCATAAGGATTTTCCGATCATGACGGCAAGATCAATCATCCTGCTGGAATAACCGGCTTCGTTATCATACCACGAATAAATTTTTACCATGTTGCCGTTAATGACATCCGTACACCCTGCATCAACAATTGAGGAAAGCGGGTTTGAGTTGAAATCAATGGAGACCAGAGGGATATCACAAAAGCCTAATATATCCTTAAGATTTTCATTGGATGCTTTTTCCAAAGCGTTATTCACATCTTCTTTTACAAGATCGCCTTTCTCAGTGATTACGACAAAATCAACCAGGGAAACATTGGGGGTTGGTACCCGGACAGACAATCCATTGAGTTTGCCTTCAAGTTCAGGAAGCACTAAAGATACGGCTTTTGCGGCACCGGTCGTTGTCGGAATTATTGAAAGCCCGGCAGCCCTGGCTCTTCTCAAATCTTTATGGGGGAAATCAAGGATGCGCTGATCACCCGTGTAGGAATGAATGGTGGTCATCATTCCTGCGACAATGCCGAAATTATCAAGCAACACCTTTGCAACAGGTGCAAGGCAGTTAGTTGTGCATGAGGCGTTTGAAATAATATGGTGGGATGCCGGATCATACATATCATGGTTTACACCCATCACAATGGTAATGTCCGGATTTCCGGCAGGCGCAGAAATAAGCACTTTTTTTGCTCCCCCGTCAAAATGTTTGGATGCACCATCACGATCTCTGAAAAACCCCGTACATTCGCAGACAATATCCACATTGGCGTCTTTCCACGGAATTTGTCCGGGATCTTTAAAGGCCGTAATTTTGATGGGTTTATTGTCAACCATAATTGAGTCTTCGGTTGCAGATACCGTGATGTTGAGGATACCATGAACAGAGTCATATTTAAGAAGATGGGCACAGGTCTTTGTGTCCGCCAGGTCATTTATTGCGGTCACTTCCACATTCGGATTATTTAATGCGGCACGAAAAACCATCCTGCCGATTCTGCCAAATCCGTTAATCCCTAATTTAATAGTCATTGATAGCCCCCTTTGATTTTCTGGAACATTTTTTTTACACTCTTTTTTTTCCTTTTAAAATTCCGCTGGCAAGGGAGATGCTTTTTTTCCCATGCTCAACAAGAGATACGGTTAATGTCTCCATATCCATTTTTGATCTTGACGTAACCGCTTTTAAAAGGATAGGGAGATTTACACCGGAAAGCACTTCGATCTGTCCTTCTTCTAAAAAAGAATAACTTAAATTTGAAGGCGTTCCGCCAAACATATCCGTTAAGATAATAACACCATTATCTGTTCGGACTTTTGAGATTCCTTTTTTAATTTTTTTTCTTAAGCTGTCTGGATCTTCCTGAATATTAATCGAAACGGAAAACAGATTATCCTGTGTTTTGTCTAAAATAAATTCAACCGTTTCAATTAAAGCACTTCCTAAGTCTGCATGGGCGACTACGAGTATTCCTATCATTTTTCTTTTATATCCCTGTCAATGTCCCTGTGGATCAATCCGGGATTAAGTCCTTTTCTATTAAGATGTTCAAAAATACGTCTTGCGATGGCCACACTTCTATGTCTGCCCCCTGTACATCCGATGGCAAATGTCAAATACGCCTTGTTTTCTCTTTTGTATAAAGGGATTAAATAATCAAGAAGGTTCAAATATTTTTCAAGAAAAGTCTGAGTTTCATCATTTGATAATATAAATTGTTTAACCGCCTTGGATTCTCCATCCTGGTGTTTAAGTTCCGGTACAAAGTACGGGTTGGCTAAGAACCTCATATCCATAACAAGATCAGCCTCATTTGGAATTCCATATTTAAATCCAAATGAGATAATATTTATTTTTGTTAAACTGATGGTGTTATCTCCATCATGAACCAGATCAAGAATCCGGGTTTTAAGCTGATGAACCGTTAAGTCTGTTGTGTCGATAAGGTGATGTGCACTTTGTTTTACAGGCAGCATCATTTTTTTTTCCAGTTTGATATTGTCCAAAAGGCTTTTTTCGTTTGAAACAGGGTGAAGGCGCCTGGTTTGACTAAATCTTTTTAACAGGGTGTCAACAGTCGCTTCAAGAAATATAATTTGAGGCGATATGCCTGAATCTTCAAGTGAACAAATGCCCGGTGCGTAATTTGACAGGAAGTTTTTACTCCTCATGTCCATCACAACGGCAAGTCCCTTAACTTCCGGGTTATCTTTCAGCGGCAGATTCAAAAATCTTGACAACAGTTCGATGGGCATATTATCGACACAGTAAAACAAAGCATCTTCAAATGCTTGAATGGCTGTTGTTTTTCCGGACCCGGAAAGCCCGGTTATGATATAAACCTTTTGCATTAAAAGTCTTCATCCTGTTCCATGATAATATCGTAAATGTCATCAACAGATTGGGCAGCGGTTAATCCTTTTTTAAATGGCTCCATTTTTAAAAGTTTGGAAATTTGGGCTAAAACCTTAAGATGTCCTCCAGTAGAGTTTTCCGGGGTCAGTAACAGGAAAAAAATATGGACCGGTTTCTCGTCAAGGGAGTCATATTCAACCCCTTCGCGACTCAGCCCGAAACCCACAATAATAGATGTCACCAAGTCAAGTTTGCCATGGGGAATAGCAATTCCGCCACCAATACCCGTACTGCCTAACTGCTCTCTTTCCATGAGAACAGTGGCAATTTCTTTTGCAGATGCCTTTGTTGTCTTAGAAATGACAGTGGCAAGCTCATCAATCACCCCTTTTTTGTCGTGGGCTTTAAGATTTGCAATGATAGAATCTTTATTAAGCAGCTGGCTGATTTTCATTAAATAAATTACCCTCTGGGCTGGATGAGTCCCAGCTTACCATTATTGTGTTTATATAAGACATTGAGTTGCTGGGTCCGGGCATTGTTGAAAACAAAAAATGATTGTTTGCCCGAATTTAATTCAATCACCGCATCTTCAATATCCATGGGTTTATAGTCAATTGTTTCAATAATTATTTGATCTGTCACAGGATTATCCGGAAATCCTTCCGGATAATCTAATTGTCCAGATTCATTCTTAATACTCTGTTTATTTCCCGACATATGTCGCTTGATTTTTTCCTTATTTTTTTTAATCTGGGTTTTTATTTTATCCATCAGCGCATCAATGGATGAATACATATTTTCGGAACTTTCTTTGGCATGAATTTTTAATCTTTCACACGTCAGCGTAATTTCGGCTATATGCCTGATTTTTTCAACTGACAGCACGACATATGCTTCAGCAGGGCTGTCTAAAATTTTGTCAAATTTATCCAGTTTTTTTTGAACGTAAGATTTTAAGGGACTTGAGGGGTCAATCTTTTTAAAAGTAACTATTGTTTGCATAAAAACCTCCCTAAAGTTGTTTGCGTTTATTAGACGGCAGTATATTAAGTACTTTCCTGTATTTGGCAACCGTTCGCCTGGCGATTTGAATATTTGAATTCTGAAGAATACCCGCCAGTTTTTCATCGCTTAAAGGACTTTCATGGTCTTCATTTTCTATCAGCAGTCTTATTCTTTCCTTTACACTTGCAGAGGCCATGGATTCACCGCCGATTCTTTCAATGGAAGAGTTAAAAAAGTATTTCAATTCAAAGAGTCCCTGGGGTGTGTAGGCATATTTATTGGTTGTCACACGACTGATCGTGGATTCATGCATCTCAATATCTTCTGCGATATCCTTTAGAATTAATGGTTTTAGATAGGCGATACCTTTTTCAAAAAATTCCCTCTGAAATTTAAGGATACTTTCCACGACACGGTATATTGTTTTCTGGCGCTGGTGAATACTTTTAATAAGCCAGGAGGCAGACTGCATTTTTTCATTCAGGTAATTTTTTGTATCCTTTGATATTTTGCGGCCATTGGCAATAGCATCCTTATAAAACCGATTGATTTTCAATTTTGGTAATCCATCATCATTCATGACAATTTTAAATCCATCGCCATGTTTGTAAACATATATATCAGGTGTAATATAAGCGGGTTCATCCGTTGAAAATTTTCGACCGGGTTTGGGCTCAAGATATTGAATAATTTTTACGGCTATCCTGACATCATCTATTGATATTTTTAATGCCTTTGCAATTTTTTTACTGTTTCTGTTTTCAAGATTTTTTAAATGATTTTTTATAATTTCAGTGATAATGGGATTAATAATGCCGAGTTGGTGTGCCTGAATAAGCAAAGTTTCACAAAGATTCCTGGCACAAACGCCCGGCGGATCAAATGTCTGAAGAATTGAAAGGACATTTTCAACAAATTCTATGTCCGAGCTACAAGCCAGTGCAATTTCTTCAACATCACTGCAAAGGTAACCGTCTCTGTTTAGATTGCCGATAATCATTATACCGATTTTTTTTTCTTTTTCAGTGAGTCCATGGAGTCTCAACTGCCATTGTAGATGGTCTTTCAGTGTCTTTTTTTCCGAAACAAAGGCTTCGAAATTAGGGGCTTCGGTATTTTCTGATTCCGTATAGACTCTTCCGGTGGAATTATATTCATTAATATAATTTTCCCAGTCCGTATCGGGTCTTACCTTTTCTTCAATGGTGACTTCTTTTACGGGGGTTTCTTTTTCAGGAGAAACAGTCTCACTTTCCTGTGCTGTAATTTTATTATCAGAACCTTCTTCTGTTCCTGTTTCTTCCAGTGCAGGGTTTTGTTCCATTTCCTCTTGAATCATTTCAGCCAGTTCAATGCGAGATAGCTGGAGCAACTTGATTGCCTGTTGGAGCTGAGGCGTCATGACAAGCTGCTGTGTTAATATTAGATTTTGTTGTAATCCAATTTCCATATTACAGTTTAAAATTTTCTCCCAAATAGATTTTTTTAGCTATTTCACTTGAAATAATTTTATCAGGATTTCCTGATTCAATCACCTTTCCCTGGCTCATAATAAAAGCATTATCACAAACGCCAAGGGTTTCTCTTACATTATGATCTGATATTAAAACGCCGATTCCCTTTTGCGTCAACTGATAAATTATTTGCTGGATATCAATGACGGCCAAAGGATCAATCCCTGCAAAGGGTTCGTCCAGAAGAATAAATAGGGGGTCCGTGGCAAGGACTCGGCAAATCTCAAGACGCCGTCTCTCTCCCCCGGAAAGAGAATTTGCTTTCTGATTGGCAAGATCCTTGATGCCAAGTTCTTTCATCAGATCCATGGCTTTTTGTTCAATTGTATCATTATTTTTACGTGTGACCTTCAGGTTACGTGTGACCTTCAGGTTAGGCAACACTTCAAGTATGGCAGTGATATTCTGTTTCACCGTCAGTTTTTTGAAAATGCTTGATTCTTGAGGAAGATAGCCAATCCCTTTTCGAGCTCGGAGGTACATTGGGGTTTGAGTTATATCTTCTTTGTCTATCAGAACGGTACCGCCATCCGGTTTGATCAACCCTATTGTCATATAAAATGTGGTTGTTTTCCCAGCCCCATTTGGTCCTAAAAGACCGGTCACTTCGCCTTGTTTTACGATAAGGCTGACAGTATCCACCACTTTTTTACCATCATAGATTTTTATAAGATTTTTTAGATCAAGTTGTGTCATTATTGTTTGTCAGTGATATTATTTTCAGGATTAAAAAATGCTTCAACTCTTTTTGACCCATCACTTTCCACGACTGCCTTGTCTTGATTTCTAAACAGCGTAATTTTTTTCCCGGTTATAAAACTTGAACCCGTGATTAATTTAGGAGAGTTACCTGTAAGAACCAGTATCTCATCGTGGGTGGTATAGACCGCTTTGTCGGCAAAGGCCTTTCGTTCTCCAGCCGTATATCTGACATTTCCGGTTGAAACAATTTTTTTTATGTTGCTTTGAGCAGAATGGTTTTTATCTGTTTTGTCATCAACAAAATAAATTTTGATGGAATCTGCAAACACAATTGAATCAAGTCTTGTGGCTTTGACATTCCCGACAAATTCAACCATTGATGTGTCTTTTTGTGCAATCATTTTATCGGATATAACATGAAGGGGTACCTTATCGACCTCGGTTTGGGTTTGAGAGTAGACTGTATTTGTTTTTAACAGAAGTACAAAACAAATAAGCATAAGAGAAAACAAAAATTTAGGTGTTGGATTACATAATATTGAAGTTTTCACTGAATTTTCCCCTGACATGCCCCTTTAAAATTGTATAATTGTCATTCAACTCTATTATCATTGAATCTGCTTCAATGACAGAAGTTTGCTTTTCAAGCGTCACATGAGTGTCAGAAGTTATTATATGTGCTTTTTTAGTATAATGCAACTTATCGGTTCTCAGAACGGAAGTTTCATACGTTACAACAACAGTATCTGAAAATAGTATATCATGGGTTTTTGTATTGAGAATCCCTTTTTCAGAGGTCAGGCAAACTTTTTTATTGTCTTTTGTAAAAAAAATAATTGAGACGCCAATGAGCACCGCCTTGTTTTCATCTTTTAAGAGGGTGGCAGAAGCGGCTTCCAGCTCCCATTCTTTTATTCCGTTTTTTTTTGAAATCTGCTTTAAAACGTTCAGTTTCAAGGCGGCTTTAGTATCTATTTTAATATTCTGAAGTTGCACAGGTTTGGAGAGCAACTTGTCAAAATAAAAAAAACCGCTGATGAGGATAACCATCGCTATCAGCAATCCGATCAACGGGTAGGTCAGTTTTTGTTTTAAAGAGTGCGTCATGATAAGTATTTATCAAGGATAGCGTTCCATAAGCCTTTTGCTTTCAGAATGCTTTCACATATTTCTCTGACCGCTCCATGGCCTCCGGGGTGACAGGTCGTAATGTCACAGTGGGGTTTAATCTCTTCAGGGGCGTCAGAAACACAAAAAGAAACACCCACTTTTTTTAGTACCGGCAGATCCATCAGATCATCTCCCACGAACGCCATTTTTTTTGCCGTTATCCCTGTTTGGGAGATAATTTTGTCAAGGGCGTTTGATTTGTCCCTGATACCGTCAAACAACAAGATGATGCCAAGATTTTCACATCGGTATTCAAGAGCCTTTGATTTGCGGCCGGTGATAATACCGATTTTTATCCCTGCATCCATTAGAAGTCTCATGCCAAGGCCATCCCTTGAATGAAAGCTTTTTATCTGTTCTCCTGAGTCTGAATAGGTGATGCTTCCGTCCGTTAATACACCATCCACATCCAGCAGTAAGAGTTCAATATTTGCAAGGTCGGGTTTCATATAATAATTTTACCCCACTATTTTTTTAATGCCCAGAAGGGTGGATAAAAGCGCTTCCATATCGTTTAAGGCAAGAGAATTGGGTCCGTCACACAGGGCTTTTTCAGGTTCCGGATGGGTTTCAATAAACAATCCGTCAGCGCCTGCGGCAATAGCTGCTTTTGATAAAGTAGGAACAAATTGTCTTTCTCCGGCCGAAGAATCAATAGCGCCTCCCGGGAGTTGAACACTGTGCGTTGCATCAAAGACGACGGGAATCCCTAAATTTTTAATGATGGGGATGGATCGAAAGTCCACCACCAGATTATGATATCCGAAGGATGATCCTCTCTCGGTAATACAGAGATTTGTATTACCGGATTCTTTTGCCTTGTTCAGGATATTACGACATTCCGGTGGAGACAAAAACTGGCCTTTTTTGATGTTAACAGGTTTTCCGGTATTGCAGGCCGCCAGGATTAAATCAGTTTGCCTGCAAAGAAGCGCCGGTATCTGGATAATATCCAGAATTTCTGCCGCCTTTTCAGCCTGGTCAGGTAAATGAATGTCTGAAATAACCGGAATATTCAAATCCTTTTTAATAGAATTAAGAATATCGAGCCCTTTATCAAACCCGGGTCCCCTGAAAGATTGAATAGATGTCCGGTTTGCTTTATCAAAGGATGCTTTGAAAACAAATGGGATATTGAGTCTACCCGTTATTTTTTTAAGGTGTTTTGCAATCAAAAAGGTTGTTTCATAATTTTCAATAACACAGGGGCCTGCGATAAGGAAAAAAATGGGTTCAGGTTTGTTTATTAAGTTAAAGAAAAAATTATTCATAAATGAGTCCTAAATAGAAGTTTTTTGAGGCTAAATTATAGTTTGATACCCAAAAAGTCAAGCAATGGAAAATTGCTTGATAAGTTTGACCATAGCTGCTATTTTACTGTAATTTTGCTTAAATATCTACTAACCACTTGAAAAAATAGGTATTATTGATGAAAAGGGTTGCTTCCTTAGTTCTGATTCTCGTTGTTTTCATCCCAATTGTGGGGATGCTTGTTTATAAATTTGAAGGCAAAAAACCGGTTGTTGATATTCAATTACCTTCTTTATATTTGAAAAAATCCTATGAGATGTCTCTGGGTGTTACAGACCATAAAACAGGCCTTCGCAAAATTATAGTGTCGATCATACAGAAGGACAAAGAAAAGGTTTTGCTCAAAAAACAATATGAATCCTCAGGTTTTCTGGGATTATTTCCCGACGTCAAAACGATAAAAGATTCTTTTAACATCCCGGTTGAGTCCTGGAAATATGGTATGATAGATGGGGATGCCGTCATTCGGATAAGGGTGTCTGACTATTCATGGAGAAGATGGAATAAAGGCAATATTTCCGATATTGAAAAAAAGGTAATTATTGATTCAAAGCCTCCTAAGATAAGTGTTTTGACCAAACGTCACAATATCCAGCGAAGTGGTACCGCCCTCGTTATTTACAAGCTGTTTGAAGAAAATATAAAAAGTGGTGTCAAAGTGGGGGATAATTTTTTTCCAGGCCATTCCGGTCTTTTTGAGAATAAAAATATCTATGCTGCTTTTTTTGCTTTAAACCACATGCAAGGTCCGGGCAGTCAGATATCCGTTGTTGCTGAAGATCTGGCAGGAAATATGACGAAGAGAGGGTTTTATCACTATATAAGGGATAAAAATTTCAAAACGGACATTTTAAATATTTCTGATCGTTTTTTAGAGCTGAAGATGCCTGATTTTGATGTGGGGACCAAGAAGGATTCTTTTCAGGAATCTAAGAATCCCCTGCTTAAAAAGTTTTTATATATTAACGGCGAGGTCAGAAAGAATAATGTTGAAACGATATTAAGCGTTCCTCAGATTACGGAAAATAAAAAATACTGGGATGGCCGGTTTTTACGACTCAGAGGGTCTGCCAGAAGAGCCGGGTTTGCGGATCGGCGGATTTATAAATATAAAGGCAAAGAGATCGACAGGGCAGTACATTTAGGGGTTGATCTTGCCTCAACAGCGAATGCACCTGTGAAAGCGGCCAATTCAGGCAGAGTGGTTTTTGCACAATTTATAGGTATATTTGGTAATACGATAATGATTGATCACGGGTTCGGGCTTTGCAGTCTGTATTCACACCTAAATCAGATATCCGTCAATAAAGGGGAGTTGGTGAAAAAAGGGGATGATATCGGCGTTACCGGGTTGACAGGTCTTGCTGGTGGTGACCATCTTCATTTTTCAATGATTGTTCATAATGTTTTTGTAAATCCGATAGAATGGTGGGATGATTCATGGATTAAAAATAACATTACATCAAAGATAGATTTTGTGAAGCAGATGGGAGAGTAGGGAGAACGGAGAGTATGAGTAAGTATAAAGTAAATAAAACGATTGAACAGATAAATAAAAAGATTGCTGCCGGTGACGCTGTGGTGGTCACAGCAGAAGAAATTATCGACATCGCAAAAAAAGAGGGCGTTGTTGAAGCGGCCAAAAAAATTGATGTAGTGACAACCGGAACCTTTGCCCCCATGTGTTCTTCAGGGGCGTTTATCAATATCGGGCAGTCCAAACCCCTGGTCAGGACAACAAAAACCTGGTTTAACAACGTAGAGGCGTATTCAGGACTGGCAGCAGTGGATTGTTATCTGGGTGCTACTCAGACCTGTGAGGATGATCCGTTAAACAAACGTCATCCCGGTGAATTTAATTATGGCGGCGGTCATGTGATTCAGGATCTGGTTGCTGGAAAACAGGTTCACATAAGGGCGCAAAGCTATGGCACGGACTGTTACCCTAATAGAGAAATAGAAAAACTTGTCACATTAAAAGACTTGCCCAATGCCATGTTGTGTAATCCGCGGAATGCCTATCAAAATTATAATTGTGCGATTAATAAATCCGACAAGATAAAATATACCTATATGGGAACATTAAAATCAGACATGGGGAATGCCAATTATTCAACTTCGGGAGAACTCAGCCCTTTGTTGAATGACCCGTATTTGAAGACCATTGGTGTGGGCACCCGGATTTTTTTAGGGGGAGCGCAGGGATACGTTACATGGACCGGTACTCAGCACAAAAAAGAAGTTGAAAGAGGATTGAACGGTGTGCCGGTTACACCGGCGGGAACCCTTTCCGTGATGGGGGATTTAAAGGAAATGTCCCCTGAGTGGCTTGTGGGTCAAAGTATCCGAGGCTACGGCGTCTCTCTGTCTGTCGGGTTTGGCATTCCGATTCCGATTTTAAATGAGGAAATTCTGAAGTTCACCTCGGTGTCAGATGATCAGATCTTCACCCAGGTCATTGATTATGGATATGATTATCCAAACGCCATTTCAAAATCCTACGGCCAGGTCAGTTATGCAGAGTTGAAAAGCGGTTCAATTATGATCAAAGGCAGAAAAATTCCAACGGTTCCGTTGTCCAGTATGGTCAAGGCACGAAAAATAGCGGACATTCTGAAACAATCGATACAGAAGGCAAACTTCTTTTTAGGCCACCCTCAGCAATTGTTCTATTAGATGAAGCGATAAGGATATAAATAAAATGGCGGAAAAGAAAGCCAAGAGTTCTTTGCGGGAAAATACAGAAGCAATCATTATAGCAATTATTATTGCCATGTTTATCAGGACATTTTTAGTTCAGGCATTTAAGATTCCCTCCGGTTCCATGCTGGAAACGCTTCAGATTGGAGATCAGATTCTGGTTAATAAATTTATATACGGCGTAAAGTTCCCGTTTACAGATGGTAAAACCCTTATCTCGGTGAAGAATCCAAAAAAAGGTGATATTGTTGTATTCAAGTATCCTGAAGATCCTTCCAAAGATTTTATTAAACGAGTGATTGCCACCGGGGGAGACACGCTGGAAATTATTAATAAAAAGATCTATGTAAATGATACCCTAGTTGAAGGCGAGACCTATGCTGTTTATAAAACCCGGGAAATAATTCCCGGAAAATACAGCACAAGGGATAATTTAAGAAAAATCAGAGTGCCTGAAAATAAATTATTTGTAATGGGGGATAACAGGGACAACAGCCATGACAGCAGGTTCTGGGGGTTCGTCGATCTGAAAGCGGTCAAAGGTGAAGCCTTTATGATTTATTGGTCATGGAATAAAAATAAATTTGGAGTAAGATGGAATAGAATCGGTGATTTATTAATATAAGGGTGTAAAGATGCGGTTTACAAAAAAAGATATTCTGGATATTGAATCTCTTGAACCCCGTGAAATTTCAATGATCCTCGATACAGCTCAGGGGATGAAAGAAATTTCAGAACGACCTGTAAAAAAAGTGCCCACATTAAGAGGCAAAACCATCGTTCTTTTTTTCCAGGAACCCTCAACAAGAACAAAGCTTTCCTTTGATACAGCAGCCAAAAGGCTTTCCGCAGACAGTATTTCCATTTCAAAGAGTTCTTCCAGTATTGTGAAAGGAGAGACCCTGATCGATACGGCCAAGAACCTTGAAGCCATGAAGCCGGACGTCATTGTCTTGCGGCACCCCTCTTCCGGAGCCCCTCATTTGATTGCCAGGCGGGTAAATGCGTCGGTCATCAACGCCGGGGACGGGATTCATGCACACCCTTCCCAGGCACTGCTGGACATGATGAGTGTCAGGGGAAAAAAGGGAAAAATTGACGGCTTGAACATTTCTATTATCGGGGATATTGCTCACTCAAGGGTGGCTCGATCAGATATTACCGGGTTTTCCAAAATGGGTGCCAGGGTTCGTATCTGTGCCCCCCCAACCATGATTCCTTTTGGGATAGAAAAGTTAGGATGCACCGTGACACCCACTATGGAAGCCTGTATTGAAGGGGCGGATGTCATCATGATGCTGAGAATCCAGAAAGAACGGCAGGGCAATATTCTTTTTCCGACAGAAAGGGAATATGCGATGCGTTTCGGGTTGAACAAGGCTCGACTGAATTTGGCAAAAGAAGATGCCATTGTCATGCACCCCGGTCCCATGAACAGGGGGGTTGAGATATCCAGTGATGTGGCAGACGCTGATTGTTCCATGATTTTAGAACAGGTGACCAATGGTGTTGCGTTGCGGATGGCATTGTTTTATTTGTTGGCAGGAGGGGGCAGACATGCGGATTCGGATTAAAGGGGCACGGGTTCTCGATCCGGGAAATATGGATGATAATAAGGATATTATCATCAAAGATCATCTGATTGAAGCCATTGTTGACCCGATTGTTGACTGGGAAGAGACTGAAACCGGGACCGATATTGAAATAATTGATGCCACTGGACTGGTTGTTGTTCCCGGGCTGATTGATATTCATGTCCATTTGAGAGAACCAGGGCAGGAATATAAGGAAACCATTGAAACAGGGCTTATGGCTGCGGCCAGAGGTGGGTTTACAGCCGTCTGTTCCATGCCCAACACAACTCCGG
>Ga0190327_1000060_pt1 | contig 18305 bp, 17 predicted proteins | sample 48720401_MG_FD_161667 | JGI IMG/M metagenome (GOLD analysis project Ga0190327, IMG submission 161667) | Hydrothermal vent sediment bacterial communities from Southern Trench, Guaymas Basin, Mexico - 4872-04-0-1_MG | ecosystem: Environmental > Aquatic > Marine > Hydrothermal vents > Sediment ... | reverse complement strand
CCCCTCTGATTTAATCCCAAAAGGAGACTTTATGGCAAATAAAAAAATACTCATTATTGATGAAACCCTCAGGGAAGGCATGCAATACAGAGGCTTGATGTTCTCTCCTGCCCAGCGGTTAAAAATTCTTGAATTCCAGGAGCAACTCAGGGTTGATATCTGCCAGGCAGGCTATCCGTCTGCCCACGACCTGGAAGCCGATGCGGTCAGAACACTTTGCCAGCATGCAAAAAAGAACCACTATACTATCCGGATTGCCGCCATGGGAAGGGCCAATCTTCATGATGCCGCTATGATAATGGATACCCAGGTGAATGATCTGCATTTTCATCTGCATATCAAAAATGATGTAACACCGGATCAATTGAATAAAATTCTTCATGACCTTTCAAAAACCATTGCTTTTATTAAGGAAAAGAATTCCAGCACCAGTATCTCCATTGCCATGCTGGATATCGGCAAATCCGATGCTTTGATTTTAGAGCAGTGCATTTCATTTTTACGTCATCATCCTATAGACATGCTTTCTTTGGCCGATACGTCGGGAATAATGGCGCCCAACCAGGTCTTTGAAAAAATAACGCAGCTTTCTTCTAAAGCCGGAAATATAGACATCTCAATTCACTGCCACAATGACATGGGCATGGCAGCGGCCAATTCTGTGATGGGAATTCTGGCAGGAGGAAAGGTCCTTGAGGCTTCTGCCCTGGGCATCGGAGAAAGAAACGGAATAGCAGACCTTTATACCACCGCAAAAACACTTCAGGACCAGGGGGTTGATATCAATCTCAATACGGATGACCTCACCACATTTAAAGCCTATTACACCTATGTTGATGCCATTGTATATGAACAAACCCATGACCACCTGTTAACCCTCAACACTCCTGTGTTCGGAGATGCGGTTAAAACCCATGTGGCAGGCACCCATGCAGGCGGGGAATACGGCTTAGCATCAGAAGAACACTTCTTTTTAAATATTTTATGCGGCAAACATCTAATTAAAAAATATCTGGACAGCCATAATATTTCTTATTCTGCGGATATTCTCGATATCCTTACCATTAAAATCAAATCAAAAAGCGCTCAACTGAATCGCTGCCTGACACAGCAGGATATCGAAGGCATTATTTCTTCATTGTCCGATTAAGAAACCATTACACTGTTAATAGAATACCGGAAATCATCATCTTTGATCTCAATCAAGAAAATATCCTGAATTTTGGCTATAAATTTAACAAAAATGATTTTATGATAAAGGACACAATTTATAATTTTGAAAAATCATTTGCAAAACAGACCATTATCTGGTTTTATTAAGGTTTTGAATGATTTATTAAATTTTATTTTTTAAGGAATGTTGTTTGAGTATTAATATTAAAGGAATTGTCATTATTTGCGGAAATTATGGCAGCGGAAAAACAGAAACTGCGACAAATCTTGCAATCGCAAGAAAAAAGGACGGTATTGAGGTAAAGATTGCTGATCTTGATCTTGTTAATCCCTATTTCAGAACCCGGGAAGCACGGGTTCTTCTTGAAGAAATGGGAATTGAAGTTATCTTGCCGGATGAAAAATATATGCATGCAGATCTTCCCATCCTCACCCCTGCTGTTGCCGGCATCATCCAGAAACCGGCTGGACTGACCCTTCTTGATGCCGGAGGAGATGATGCAGGGGTTACGGTTTTTGCCGCCCTTGCAGATCATCTGTGCAAAAAAAAGGTTCATATGCTCCAGGTGATTAATCTGTTCAGACCCTTTACGGAAACTATTGAAGGCTGCATCAAAATGAAAAAAGAGATTGAAAAGTCCTCAAAAATGAAAATAACAGGACTCGTCGGGAATACCAATCTCATTGACGAAACAACCCCTGAGCATATTTATGAAGGATACACATTTTTAACTGATGTATCAAAGGCGACAGGACTTAACATCGAATTTATTACGGCTGTATCACAATTAATACCACAACTTGAGATGGATCGGTTTACCTGCCCTGTATTGGAAATAAACAGGAAACTGAATCCACCCTGGAAACGGATATAAACATAAGGAGTATTGTAAATGGCGTATCAACATATTATTGATTCTGAACGATGCAAGGGATGCGGGCTTTGTGTCAATTTCTGTCCCAAAAATGTCCTTGAAATCACAGATCAGGTAAATGCAAAAGGGCATTTTCCCGTATATCAGGCAAGACCTGATGATTGCATCCACTGCACCATCTGCTGTATCATGTGCCCTGATGTTGCCATCAACATCATTGAAATCGAAAAAGTGACCTCATAAAAAATAAACACTGAATAAGAGATAAGGATAAAAAGAATGGCTAAAGTGTTAATGAAAGGAAATGAAGCGATTGGCGAAGCCGCAATCCGGGCTGGATGTAAAAATTATTTTGCATATCCCATCACTCCCCAGTCTGAAGTTGCCGAATACCTCGCAAAAAGAATGCCGGAGGTTGACGGTGTGTTTTTGCAGGGTGAAAGCGAAGTCGCTGTCGGATATATGATTTTTGGTGCGGCTGCCTGCGGTGAGAGAGTAATGACGACCTCTTCCAGTCCTGGTGTGAGTTTGATGAGTGAAGCCATCTCCTATATTGCAGCGGCCCAGTGCCCTGCTGTATTTGTCAATATCATGCGCGGCGGGCCGGGATTGGGCGGTATTCTGCCTTCCCAGGGAGATTATTTCCAGGCAACCAAAGGCGGCGGTCATGGCGATTATCACCTCCTGGTTCTGGCTCCGGACGGTGTCCAGGAAGCAGTTGAAATGACCATGAAAGCCTTTGGCCTGGCAGAAAAATACCGAGGGCCGGTAATGATCCTGGGTGATGGGCTGATCGGACAGATGATGGAACCGGTCGAGTTTCCAGATGATCTTAATACAGAACCGTCCAATAAAAATGACTGGGCCACCAGCGGCATGGATACCAGAAAAAGTGACAAAAGGAATCTTGTCAGATCCCTTTTTCTTGACCCAAAAGAACTCAATGATAACAACCTTGCTCTGAAAGCCAAATATGAGCAGATGAAAAAAGAAGAAGTGCTGTATGAAGGATACAATACAGACACGGATTATAAAGTACTCATTGTCAGTTACGGCACCATGAGCCGTGTATGCAAAACATCCATTGACATGATGAAACAAGAAGGCATTGACGTCGGCCTGTTGAGGCCGAAATCTCTGTTCCCGTTTCCGGAAAAAGCGGTCTTTAAAGCAGCTACCAAAGAAAGTTGCAAATCCGTCATCAGCATTGAAATGAGCATGGGACAAATGGTTGAGGATGTGGAACGCTGTGTTAAAGGTCAAAGAAAAGTTGATTTTTACGGCGAATGCGGTGGAGATATCCCCACACCTGAAAAAATTATCGAAATTATTAAAGCGCTGCTCTAATCGCTAAATTTAGGAGAAAAATATAATGGGAAAAGCATTTTCAACGCCAAAAAGCATGAGCGACAATTATACACATTATTGTCCCGGCTGTACCCATGGCATTGCTCACAGGCTTGTAGCAGAGGTTATTGATGAACTCGGCATCAGGGGAAGAACAGTAGGAATTGCTCCGGTAGGGTGTGCTGTGCTGGCATATAATTATTTAAATTGCGACTTTCAGGAAGCTGCCCATGGCCGTGCGCCTGCCATGGCAACGGGGATGAAACGAGTCCGGCCCGATCTCATTGTTTTCACTTACCAGGGAGACGGTGACCTTGCCAGTATCGGTATGGGTGAAATCATCCATGCGGCCAATCGAGGGGAAAAATTTACCACCATTTTTATTAACAATGCCATTTACGGCATGACCGGCGGGCAGATGGCACCGACCACCATGCCGGGACAGCGGGCCACCACAGCGCCCCTTGGCCGCGATACAGCCCAGACCGGAATGCCAATCAGAATGGCAAATCTTTTAGGAGAACTTGTCACCCCCGGATATGTTACCCGACAGGCATTACTCAATCCCAAACAGATAAACAAAGCTAAAAAAGCCATTAAAAAAGCCTTTGAATATCAAGTAGAAGGGAAATGTTTCAGTTTTGTGGAACTTATCAGCACCTGTCCGACCAACTGGGGTCTAACCCCCCTTGATGCATTGAAATGGGCTGAGGATACGCTTCTGCCGTACTATGAGCTGGGAGATTACAAGGTACCTGAGTAGTGTTTAATACATCTTTACACATATAATTGTTTTTGGAGAAACCAATGCAGACAGAAATAAAATTTGCAGGATTTGGCGGTCAGGGAATCCTGCTCAGTGCAAAACTTTTAGCCTATGCAGCAATGAAACAGGATTTTTTCGTCGCATGGGTCCCCTCATACGGACCAGAGATGAGAGGGGGTACTGCTTATTGTACCGTTGTGATCAGTGACAAAAAGATTGGCTCACCCATCATTAAGAACCCAAGTCATCTTGTGGCAATGAACCGCCCTTCCCTGGAAAAATTTGCCAATGATGTAAAACCGGGCGGTGTTATTTTTATCAACAGTTCTCTTATTCCCACCCGGAGTGAAAGAGATGATATTACAGAACTAGTTGTCCCAGTAAACGATATTGCCATAAAAGCAGGCAGTATCAGAGCAGCTAATATAGTTGCGTTGAGCGCATTTGCTGCAAAAGCAAAGATTGTTGATTTAGAACTTTTGAAAAATTGTGTTAAAGATGAGTTTGCAGCCAAAGCAAAAATTATTCCGCTGAATATGAAAGCATTTGACGAGGGTGTGAATATCGCAAATAACAGTTAAAATTAACCATACAGACCACAAGGGGGGAACATGATCAGAATAGAAATATCTCTTTTCCTTAAAAATGCACCTGGCGAACTTGCAAATTTAACTGATCGCTTAGCCGAAGCCAATATTAACATTGATGCCATCACCATCCAGGATGCATCTGCTTATGTTCAAAACCTTTTTGAAGCCAGAGGCAAGTCCTTAAAAAGACTTGCCTCTTCTGCAAGTTACAGCTCCATGAGAAGAGACTCTGCTCAATTTGCCCTGACACGGCTCATAGTTGACCAGCCTGAAAAAGCCATAGATCTTTTAAAAGAAAATGACTATCTCTTTGATTCAAAAGAAGTGGTTGCCATTGACATTACAAACAAACCCGGTGAATTTACAAAAATTACCAGAAAACTGGGTGAAGAAAAAATTAATATTAATTATGTTTACGGGTCTGTATCTGACTCAGATGGCAAATGCCTGTTTATATTCAGTCCTGAGGACGTAAAAACCGCAGTCGGAATTTTTAAAGCCGGTTATTAGCCCTTTCTTTTTAAACGATTCAAAACAAAAACAATTGCGATTGTCCAGGGATTATTATGAAAAATGACAAATCAATAACAATTAATGGAAATCAATTTTCCTTTCGCCCGGAAGATACTATTCTGGAAGTTGCACAGAGAAATGGAATTTTTATTCCGACCCTGTGCCATTTAAAGGGAACAACACCCACCGGTGCCTGCAGAGTCTGCATGGTGGAGGTGAAAGGGGCCCGTTCCCTTGTTGCATCCTGTGCCGCTCCCGCCATGGACGGGATGGATGTTCAGACAGAATCCAGCGACGTCATCCGTTCCCGTAAATTAACCATCTCTCTATTATTGTCTTCCGGACATCATGATTGTCTTCTCTGCCCGGCCACGGGAGACTGTGTCCTTCAACAGCTGGCCTATCGGTATAAAGTATCCGGGACCCAGTTCGAAGCATCCAATGCAAGGTACCCGCTGGAAAATGTTAACCCGTTTATTATCCGGGATTTCTCCAAATGTGTCCTATGCGGCAGATGTGTGCAGGCCTGCAATGACATCCAGGTTAATAATGCCATTGATTTAGGGTACAGAGGTTCTGCTGCCAAGGTGGTCACTGCAGGTGACAGGTCTTTAAAAGACTCTGACTGTGTCTTCTGCGGGGAATGTATTCAAGCCTGCCCTGTGGGTGCGCTTTATCCTAAAGATGCGCTAAACAAGCCCAGATACGGAGAGACTCAAAAAATAAGAACAACCTGTAGTTATTGTGGCGTTGGATGTCAGATGCATCTCCATGTAAAAGATAATCTTGTACAGAAAGTAACAGGCGTTGACACTGCCCCTAATAATGGCAGTCTTTGTGTAAAAGGACGATTTGGTTATGATTTTATTGCATCCAAAGACCGGCTAACAACCCCGCTGATCAGGAAAAAAGGGAAGTTCTGTGATGCATCCTGGGATGAAGCCTTAACGCTTGTTGCCAAAAAATTTACACAGATTCAAAAAAAACACGGTTCCGACAGCATAGGCGTTCTGACATCTGCCAGAATAACCAATGAAGACAATTATATCGCTCAAAAATTTACCCGTGCCATTTTGAAAACCAATAATATTGATCATTGTGCCCGACTGTGACATTCTTCTACGGTAGCCGGTCTGGCTGCCTCTTTTGGAAGCGGTTCAATGACAAATCCCATTGTTGATATTGAAAAAGCAAAAGTAATCCTTGTTATCGGATCAAATACCACAGAAAATCATCCGGTTATTTCATCGTATATTAAACGGGCTGTTAAATTCAAAGGTGCCAAACTAATTGTTATTGATCCAAGAAAAATAAAATTGACACTCTTCTCAGAAAAATGGCTCAGGCCTCTGCCCGGAACGAATGTGGCCTGGATAAACGGCTTGATTCACGTTATTATAAAAGAAAAATTATTTGATGCTGAGTTTATAAAAAAAAGAACCATTGATTTTGACAAACTTGAAAAATCCATTGAAAAATTTACACCGGATTATGTTGAATCAATTACGGGGATTAAAAAAGAAGATCTTATCGAGGTCGCAAGACTTTATGCCCAGGCTAAACCCGGAACTATCCTCTACTGCATGGGAATCACCCAGCACACATCCGGAACGGATAATGTCAAATCCCTTGCCAACCTTGCCATGCTATGTGGCAACTTAGGCATTGAAGGCGGGGGAGTGAACCCTCTAAGGGGTCAGAATAATGTACAGGGTGCCTGCGATATGGGGGGACTTCCCAATGTATTTACCGGATATCAGGCCGTAACAGATCCGAATATCAAAACCCGGATAGAAAAAACATGGAATGTCAAAGGCCTGTCCATCAAACCCGGTTTAACCGCCACAGAAATGATACCGGCTGCAGGAGAAGGTCATATCAAATCTCTCTATATTATGGGCGAAAACCCTCTTGTTTCTGATCCCGATATTACCCATGTGGAAAAATGCTTTAAGGCGCTTGATTTTCTGGTGGTTCAGGATATTTTCATAACAGAAACCGCCCAAATGGCAGATGTCATTCTACCCGCCACCTGTTTTGCGGAGAAAGAAGGGACCTTTACCAATACGGAAAGACGCGTCCAACGTGTCAGAAAAGCAGTTCATGCACCAGGAAAAGCACTGGGAGACTGGGAAATCATCTGTCGCCTATCAACCCATATGGGCGTTCCCCTGACATATCAGAACAGCCGTGAAATCATGGATGAAATTGCAATGGTCACCCCATCCTATAGAGGAATTACCTATGAACGACTTGAAACCGAAAACCTCCATTGGCCCTGTCCTGACCTGAAACATCCAGGCACACCCGTACTTCATAAAGACACCTTCCCCCATGGGAAAGGCGTTTTTCATGGAATTGACTATATCCCTTCCACTGAAAAAACAAATAAGACCTATCCCTTGTTACTGACAACCGGTCGTGTCCTCTATCACTACCATACCGGAACCATGACCATGCAAACCCAAGGGTTAAATGAAATGTCACCTGAATGTTTTATTGAAATCACACCTGAAGATGCGAGCACCTATAATATTATGGATGGTGAAATGATACAAATAACATCTAAACGGGGGTCGGTTCAGGCCATTGCAAAATTTTCACCTAAAGCTGTCAACGGAACCGTATTTATGCCGTTTCATTTTGCCAAAGCTGCGGCAAACAAATTGACCAGCACAAAGCTGGATCCTGTATCTAAAATCCCTGAACTTAAAGTCTGTGCGGTAAAACTAAACCGGATAAAGATAGATGCTTAATCTGAATACTATTTGGAGACCCAAAAAATGACCTGTTTTATAAAACCCCATCATGATGATATTACACAAACGATGTGGCAAAAAATAGATATTGTAATTGAAACGAATAAATATACATCCGGAGCCATTATAACTGTTTTAAGAGAGTGCCAGGAAATTGTCAACTACCTGCCGGTGGAACTGATAGACTATATTGCCGATGGGATGAGCCTCCCCAGAAGTGAAGTATTCGGAGTGGTTTCATTTTATTCCCTTTTTTCACTTAAACCCAAAGGAAGGCATACCATTAAAGTCTGTACCGGAACTGCCTGCTATGTCAAAGGCATTCGTGAAGTAATCAACCGAATCGAAGGCGAATTCGACCTCAAAGAAGGCGGCACAACAGAGGACAGACGATTTTCACTGGAATGTGTCCGTTGCCTTGGCGCCTGTGGACTGGCACCGGTGATGGTTGTCGGAGAAGATACCCATGGAGATATTGCTGCGGAAAATGTAATTAAATCTCTGGAAGATTACAAGTAAAAAAGGAAAATGGCATGTCAAAACTGACTTTAAATGACCTCACTAAAATAAGAAAACAAACACAAGGTATTAATACAAATCCGAATATCACACGGCTGATGATCTGCGGTGGAACCGGATGCCACGCGACAGGAAGTATTAAGGTAAAACAGGCCCTGGTTGAAGAAATTGAAAAAAAAGGACTTTCCGATACCGTAAAAATTGTCGAAACCGGCTGTAACGGATTTTGTGCGTTGGGTCCCCTTCTGGTAGTTCAACCTGAAGGGATCTTCTATGTCAAACTCAAATCAGAAGATATCCCTGAACTTATTCAAGAACAGATTATAAACAACACCCCTGTTGAACGACTCCTGTTCAAGGACCCGGCAACTAAAAAGCGGATTGCAAAACAAGATGACATTTCATTTTTTGCCCACCAGATGCCAAGAGCCCTGAGGAACAAAGGACAAATTGATCCTGAAAAAATAGATGATTATATCGCCCGAGATGGATATATTGCTATTGTCAAAGTTTTAAAGGAAATGAAGCCTGATGATATAATAAAAGAAATGACAACATCCAGTCTTCGGGGAAGAGGAGGGGCAGGATTTCCAACAGGCATGAAATGGGATTTTGCTCGAAAAAGTGAAGGGGAAACAAAATATGTTCTGTGTAATGCTGATGAAGGAGACCCGGGTGCATTTATGGATCGAAGTATTCTTGAAGCGGATCCCCATTGCGTACTGGAAGGAATGACCATTGCGGCAAAAGCAATTAATGCAAACAAAGGGTATATCTATTGCCGAACAGAATATCAGTTAGCCATCAAACGGTTAAAAATTGCCATTAAACAAGCTAAAGAATATGGCCTTCTGGGCAAAAACATATTAAACACAGGGTTTGATTTTGATATTGACATCTATCAGGGGGCAGGTGCGTTTGTTTGTGGTGAAGAAACCGCTTTGATGCGATCCATCGAAGGGAAAAGGGGGATGCCACGGCCACGGCCACCTTTCCCCGCCCATAAGGGATTATGGGAAAAACCCAGTATTTTAAATAATGTAGAGACCTTCTCCAATGTGCCTCAGATCATGATCAAGGGAGGCGACTGGTATGCAAGCGTGGGAACGGAAAAAAGCAAGGGGACAAAAGTATTCGCGCTTTCAGGGGATGTCAACAATATCGGTCTGGTTGAAGTCCCCATGGGGACAACGCTCCGATCTCTGGTCTTTGATATTGGCGGCGGAATTGCCAAAAAAAGAAAGTTCAAGGCGGTCCAGTTAGGCGGGCCGTCCGGCGGATCTGTCCCCGAACATTTGCTGGATACACCGGTCGGGTATGAAGAAATCGCTAAGATAGGGGCTATCATGGGATCTGGCGGTGCCATTGTTATGGACGACAAAACCTGTATGGTGGATATGGCAAGATTTTTCATGGATTTTATCCAGGATGAATCCTGTGGCAAATGTACCCCTTGTAGAGAAGGCACCTTAAGAATGCTTCAGATCCTGGAAAAAATATGTGAGGGGAAAGGAGAACCCAGAGATATTAAAGACCTTGAGGAACTTTCTCATGTAATTCATCAAAGCGCTTTATGTGGTCTGGGTCAGACCGCAGCCAATCCAGTCCTTTCCGCATTAAAATATTTCCGTAATGAATTTGATGCCCATGTAATTGATAAACGATGTCCGGCCAAGCGCTGTATCGCCATGCTCAAATTTGAAATCGATCCTGATCTTTGTAAAAAATGCGGACTTTGTTTTAAAAGTTGTCCGGCTGATGCCATTACCTGGAAAAAGAAAGAAGTGGCTTTAATTGACAAAGAAAAATGTATCAAATGTATGAGCTGTTTTGATAAATGCCAATTTGATGCTATTTTCTAAAATAATTAATTATATCACAGTTTTCTCTTATCTTTAAGAATCTGGTTTGAAATAACAATTCTCTGGATCTCACTGGTGCCTTCATAAATGGTAAATACCCTTGCATCCCGATAGAACCTTTCAACATTATAATCTTTGGTAAACCCATATCCGCCATGCATTTGAATGGCTCTTGCCGCAATATCATTCACCATCTCAGATGCAAACAGTTTGGCAATGGAAGCTTCCCGGGTATAAGATTCTCCTCTGTCTTTCAGGGAAGCGGTTGAAAAAATCAATTGTTTGGCCGCTTCAATCTGGGTGGCCATATCTGCAATCTGGAACCGTAAGGCCTGATGTTTTGAAATAACCACGCCAAATTGTTTTCTTTTTGTTGCATATTTTACGGCCGCATCAAACGCCGCCATTGCAACACCGTATGATTGGGCAGCGATACCAATTCTACCACTGTCCAGACCGGACATGGCAATTTTAAATCCATCGCCTTCCTTGCCCAGCATATTGGTTGCTGGAACCCTGCAGTTTTCAAGGATGATATCGGTTGTATCAGATGCCCGCAATCCCATTTTATCTTCCAGACGGCCTACAATAAGGCCCGGCGTTCCCTTGGGAATAATAAAACAACTGATGCCCTTATGTCCTTTGGTCTCATCTGTTTTTACCGTTACCAGAACAACTTTTGAATGTTTACCGGATGTAATAAATCGCTTGGTTCCATTTAAAATATAATGGTCGCCATCCCTGACAGCTGTTGCCTGCTGGCTGACCGGATCAGATCCGGCATCCGGCTCTGTCAGACCAAAGGCTCCAATTATTTCACCGGAAGCAAGGGGAACTAAAAATTCTTGTTTTTGCTCCTCTGTTCCAAATTTATAAAGGCTTTCACACACAATTGAATTTTGAACTGACATAACAACTGATGTTGACGCACATGAATAGGCAATCTCCGATAATGCCAGGACATAAGAAATTGTATCTGCAGACTCCCCCCCATATTCTTCAGGGATCATCATCCCCATTAACCCGAGTTCCCCCATCTGCCGAAAATTTTCAGCAGGAAATTCCTTTGTTTTATCTCTTTCTGATGCGGTCGCTGCGATGACTTTCCGGGAAAATTCCCTGACCATATTCTGAATCATCAACTGTTCATCGGTAAGCTTGAATAACATGATTAACTCCTTTATTTCCCTGAAATGCTAAGGTACATATACCACAACAATAAGTTCTGCTTCTGTTTTACCGGTATTTCGCAAGTCATGTTTAACGCCGGAATTAAAATGGAGTGAATCCCCTTTTTTCAATTTATTGATATGATCACCGACCTGGACTTCCACCTTCCCTTTAAGGACATAAACAAACTCCTCTCCCTCGTGCTGAAACCCCACCCCACCATGACTTTTTTCGGCTTCAATCACAATTCTAAAACCCTTGAGATGTTTATTTTCAGCACTGGATGTCAATGGGGTATAGGCATAGTTATCCGTCCGCCTGGTATAGGCTTTGGATCTTTCTTCAATGGCATCATCCTGCTCTTTCAGCAAAAAACTTGAATCAATATGAAGGGTTCTTGAAATTTGCAAAAGTATTCCAACCGATGGCCTTTGATCACCTGACTCAATTTTCTTGATAAATTCTTTTGACAATCCTGTTTCATTGGCCATTGTGTCCAGACTGATTTTTTTATCCAGTCGGGTCCGCCTTATCCTTTTGCCAATAGGGGTAATTCCTTTCTTCTTAACCATTTTATCTCCCAATTAATCGATGATTTCAATCCAATTTTCTTTATCCTCAGCTTTCCCATATTGTATGTCGGTTAATGCCGTATAAAACTTCATTGCGGTTTCCCCGGGAGTCCCGTCACCTATAGAAAGAACCTTATCCCCATATCTTATTTCACCGACAGGAGAAACAACTGCAGCCGTTCCGGAACCGAACACTTCTTTGAGTTTTCCGTCTTCATGGGCCTTAAATACTTCATCAATACTGATTTTTCTTTCAGATATGGTCACGCCCCATTTTTTTGCCAGACTGATAATTGAATATCGAGTAATACCCGGCAGAATACTCCCTGTCAGATTGGGAGTCACCAACTCATCATCCATAAGAAAGAAAATATTCATGGCACCGACTTCTTCTATATATTTTCTTTCAATCCCATCCAGCCACAGCACCTGAGCATACCCTTCCTTCTTTGCTTTTTCAGATGCAATCAGGCTTGCAGCATAATTTCCAGCCGTCTTAAATTCACCCACACCCCCTTTGACAGCTCTGACATGATCCTTTGAAACCCATATTTTCACCGGGTTTAATCCTCCAGCATAATATGCGCCAACAGAAGACAGTATAATAAAAAATTTATACGTAAAAGAGGCTCTGACGCCTAAGAACGGGTCTGTTGCAATAATTGTGGGCCTTATATACAGAGACGTTCCGATGGTTTCGGGAATCCATTTTTCTTCCAGCCGGATCAATTGTTTCATGGCATCCATGACAAAATCAATATCGAACTGCGGGATACACATTCCTTTTGCAGACCGGTTCATTCTTTCAAAATTATCTCTGGCCCTGAAAAGGCAGATCTTTTTATCCTGTCTTTTATAGGCTTTCAACCCCTCAAAAATGGCCTGGCCATAATGAAAAACCATGGCAGAAGGAGGAATAGAAAAATCAGCATAAGGTACTATTTGCGGGTCATGCCACCCCATATCCACTGAATAATCCATGACAAACATATGATCCGTAAATACCTGGCCAAAACCCAGATCAGAGTCTTTTGGTCTTGTCCTGTTCGTCTTTGCCTGGGTGACTCTAATTTCCATACTATCCTCCGTGAGTTTAATTAAAATTAACCTTGTTTGTTTAAACTAAAATAAGTGCCAAATTTTTACTTTGTCAAGATAATTTCACTCTTTATATTGACCGACTCATTTTTTTTAAGCTATTATATTAAAGTATTTATTGGCTTAAGACAAAGGAAAAAATAATGAACATGAAATATCATATTGAAACAGCGTGGAAACATTGCATCAATAACATTGTATCACTGATTATTTTAACACTTGTAGCCGCTGCTGTCAGCATTATCTCAATCGGTATCCTGGCGCCTGTCGCATTTGCAGGGTATACCTCTTCTCTTTTTCAATTATTAAAATACAACCGGGAACCCAAAGCCCAGGATGTTTTTTCACAACTTAAATTATTTATACCCCTGTTTATATTCGGTCTTATCGTCTTTATTATCACTATCATCGGATTTACCCTGTTTGTTATACCCGGTATTTTGTTCACCGTTATTATGGGTTACACATGCCTCTATATGATCCCGATAATGGTGGATAAACAATATGGACTTTTGGATGCCATCAAAAAAAGTATCTCCATGGTGACAAGTTCTCATCTTTCCGACCATATCATCGTCTTTATTATTTTTGTTGCACTCACCACCGTTGGCGGATCATCATTTGTTGGCTTTTTATTCCTTCAACCTTTTGCGACATTGTTCCTTTTGTCTGTCTATGAAAATATAAAATAGACAAAACCGATATGATTGTCTACTGAAGAGTTGCATAATATTGATTTTTATGGTTTATCAAAGTCATGAAAAAAAAATTTTATTCTTCAAAAAGACCCTATAAAAAATCAGCGCCCCGGCCGGACAGAAAACCAATGAAACCGGGGTCTGACAAACCTTTACGATCTGTATTTAAAAAAATAGGGACCCCGGATCAACATCAGTTTACACCTGACCCGTTTCAACTTCAGGCACTTGAAGCAATAGCACAATCTGACTGCCTTGTCACAGCCCCCACAGGCAGCGGGAAAACATGGATCGCCGAGCAGGCTGCCCGGAAAATAATGCAACAGAACGGAAAGGTCTGGTACGCCACCCCTTTAAAGGCGTTGACCAATTCCATTCATGTGCAGTTTTCAACACTTTTCGGTAAAGAAAATGTTGGTATTCTCACCGGGGATATTAAGGAAAACACGGATGCCGCAATTGTTATCGGTACCACGGAGATCTTACGGAACCAGCTTTATGATGCCATGTACACCGGTGAAAATCTAACCTTTGATCTGATTATTCTGGATGAAGCCCACTTTCTTGGAGATGAGCAACGAGGCGTGGTCTGGGAAGAAATCATGATTTATCTGCCGGTTCGCATCCCTTTGCTATTACTGTCAGCAACCATTGGAAACCCGTTTCAGATCGCAAAATGGCTTGAATCCATCCGGGGAAAAAAATGCCATGTCATAGAAGAACAGAATCGCCCAGTCCCCCTTTTCCCCCTTTTTTTGCACCCTTCCGGCACCCTGTTCCCTTTGATGCAAAAAGAAATCGAAGGCCAAAAACAAATCCTCCATAAAAAAGTATTTAAATTTGATCATACTAAAAAAAGACCCGGAATAGTATTTGGCGGGAAGCTTCCTCCATTTGGAGACATCCTCCGCGTTCTGAATAGATATCATCTGCTACCGGCCATCTTTTTTCTAAAATCAAGAGCTGAATGTGATCAAGCCATAAAACTTTGTGGTGCAGACTTGTTATCCAGAAATCCGAAAAAAAAAGAGGCTTTATTTAACAAAATCAATGAGCTGACCTCAGGCAATCCGAATCTTTCAAACCACAACCAGCGCAAATACCTGGAACAGACAGCCACTGCATCCCACCACAGCGGCCATCTTCCAGCATGGAAAGTGGTGGTTGAAACCCTTATGGCAGATGGGTTGCTGGACGCCATGTTTGCCACATCCACCGTGGCGGCAGGTGTCAATTTTCCTGCGCGGTCCGTTGTCGTCCTGAACTCTGACCGGTTCAACGGGGTAGAATTCATGCCGTTAACCCCCAGTGAATTTGCCCAGATGTCCGGCAGGGCGGGAAGAAGGGGAATGGATAACATTGGATTTGGAATTATTTTACCCGGCAAATTCATGAACTTGAAATATGTTGCAACCTTGAACAACGCCCCTCCCTCAGATATAGAAAGCCAGATAACCATCAATTTTTCCATGGTGTTAAACCTGTTGCTGTCCCATACACCGGATCAGATAAAACTGCTTCTGGAAAAATCATTTGCATCATATCTTATCCTGTCAGAAAAGAAAGGTGGGGGGGAAGCAAGGAAAAAATTCGGCCCGGATCTTGAATTTCTCTGGCTTGATTTTATCGACCATATGGACTTTCTGGCCGAAGAAAATTTTGTTACAAATGACGGAAAACTCACCGAAGATGGCCTCTGGGCTTCAAAACTGAGGCTTGACACGCCGCTTCTGGTTGCCCAGAGCATCAGAAAAAATCTCTTGCCACAGACTGATCCTGCTTTATTGGCTGCCATTATTGCTTCCTTTGTCAATGAAAAAGAATTTACAGATGACCCCTTATACAATAAAGCCCTGCCCAAACGCTTAAAGGAAGCCTTTCTGGATGCAAGAAAAGGATTAAAACCATTTGCCGTTAAACTGCTCAAAAAAGGCTTTCATGCCCCCAACCTGTTTATTCAGCCAAGCCTGCTGATGTATTCCTGGGCCCATGATGAAGCCTGGGAAAATATAGTCACCCAATCAGATTTTGCAGAAGGAGATTTTGCTCGTTTGATTTTAAGAACCGGTGAAAACTTAAGGCAGATATCAAAACTGGAAGAGAGCTTTCCTGTTATTGCCAAAACGGCAAAAGATGCGATGGAGTGTATATTAAAAGAACCGGTTGTGACATTTTCCAGTGAAACTTAAATTAAAGGAAACTATAATGAAACAGATTTTTTCAAAAAAAGCTCCTGCCGCCATTGGCCCGTACTGCCATGCAATTGTGCATAACGATATGGTATTCTGCTCCGGCCAGATCCCTCTTGATCCTGAAACTATGGAAATTGTAGGAACCGATATTGAAACGCAGACAAATCAGGTCATGAAAAATATTGAAACTGTATTATCAGAAGTTGGCACAAGCCTGGATAAGATTGTAAAAACCACCATCTTTCTGGATACTATGGATGATTTTCTGGGGATGAACAAAGTATATGAAGCCTGTCTTTCCGGTCACAAACCTGCAAGATCCGCATTTGAAGTGGGAAGGCTGCCAAAAGACGCCCTTATTGAAATAGAATGCATTGCTGTTATTGAATAAGGACTTGTAACAGATGACGAAAGATACAAAAAAAGTGATCTATTCCATGATCAATGTAAACAAATTTCATGGTAAAAAACAGGTGCTCAAAAATATTTCCCTGTCCTATTTTTACGGAGCAAAAATAGGCGTCCTGGGATTAAATGGCTCCGGTAAAAGTTCATTGTTAAAAATATTGGCCGGTCTTGATACGGATTTTCCCGGTGAGACAATGCTCTCTAAAGGATTGACTGTGGGCTTACTTGATCAGGAACCCCTTGTTGACAGTCAAAAGACGGTTAGACAGATTGTTGAAGAAGGGGTTAAAGAGACGGTTGACCTGTTAAATGAATATGAAAAAATATCCACAAGATTTGCCGATCCCATGTCTGATGATGAAATGGACGCTCTGATTGAAAAACAGGGACAGATTCAGGGAAAACTGGATCACATGGAGGCCTGGGATCTTGATTCCAAACTAAAAATGGCCATGGATGCACTGCGGTGTCCTGCCGGAGATACGCCGGTCAATATAATTTCGGGTGGTGAAAAAAGACGGGTGGCCCTTTGCAGGCTCTTACTGCAAAAGCCTGACATTCTCCTGCTGGATGAGCCCACCAACCATCTTGATGCCGAATCTGTTGCCTGGCTTGAAGCGCATTTAAACCGGTATGAAGGAACGGTTATTGCCGTCACTCATGACCGGTATTTTCTGGACAATGTAGCCGGATGGATATTAGAACTGGACCGAGGAGAAGGAATCCCCTGGAAAGGCAACTATTCTTCCTGGCTGGATCAAAAACAAAAACGGCTGGCCACTGAACAAAAATCAGAATCCAAACGTCAGCAGACCCTTCAAAAAGAACTTGAGTGGATTCATCTGTCTCCCAAAGGGAAACGGTCCAAATCAAAGGCCAGAATAAAGACCTATGAAGACCTTTTGAAAAAAAATGTTGAAGGCCAGGAACAGACCATGGAAATATTCATTCCGCCGGGCCCAAGACTTGGAGAAAAGGTGATTGTGGCGAATGATATTTCCAAAGCGTTTGACGGCAAACTGCTGGTTGAAAATATGAACTTTATCATCCCTCCGGGTGGTATCGTTGGCATTGTCGGACCCAATGGAGCTGGCAAAACAACTCTTTTCAACATGATCACGGGAAAAGAAAAACCCGACTCGGGAGCCATTGAGCTTGGCCAGAGTGTTAAACTTGCCTATGTGGATCAGGAAAGAGATAGCCTTGATCCTGAAAAAACGATTTTCGAAATCATCTCAGGGGGGAATGACAAACTGCTCATTGGCGGCAGAGAACTGAACGCAAGAGCCTATGTGGCAAAATTCAATTTCTCCGGATCTGACCAGCAAAAAAAGGTAAAAGATATCTCAGGAGGTGAAAGAAACCGGGTCCACCTGGCCACCATGCTGAAGCAGGAAGCCAACCTTTTATTATTGGATGAGCCCACCAATGATCTGGATGTCAACACCCTGCGGGCATTGGAAGAAGCCCTGGAAAACTTTGCCGGATGTGCCGTTATTATCAGCCATGACAGGTGGTTCCTGGACCGTATTGCCACTCATATCCTGGCGTTTGAGGGAGATAGTCAAACCCTGTTTTTTGAAGGATCGTATTCCGATTATGAAAAAGATCGAAAAAACCGACTGGGAATAAAGGCAAATCAACCCACCCGGATAAAATACCGGCACCTCACCCGGTGATGATTTAATTTGAAAGCCTCTATATTAAATAAAGGGATTGTACAAATCCATATAGCCATTTTCCTTTTTGGGTTTGCAGGCCTT
>Ga0190327_1000059_pt1 | contig 18400 bp, 31 predicted proteins | sample 48720401_MG_FD_161667 | JGI IMG/M metagenome (GOLD analysis project Ga0190327, IMG submission 161667) | Hydrothermal vent sediment bacterial communities from Southern Trench, Guaymas Basin, Mexico - 4872-04-0-1_MG | ecosystem: Environmental > Aquatic > Marine > Hydrothermal vents > Sediment ... | reverse complement strand
CCTTGTGGTGGATGAAACCCTGGACGGTACACCGTCTGATGAGGTCGTTGATCTCTTTTATGATGCCGTGATCAATGCGCCTCATACCGACTACGATGTGGCCCAGGATGGCCTTCCGCCACTTGATTTGCTGGCTCAATATCACACCGTGATCTGGCATGATGACGACCTTTTTGAGCATTTTATAGATGGCAGTGTGAACGACTTGGGGTGCTATCTGCTGGGAGGTGGCAAACTGATCATCTCGGGCTGGAAAACCACTGCGTCTATGCCTTCCTTCTTCATAAGCGACTTTGCAGGATGCCCGGCTTCACAGCTGATTTCTACCTTCGAATTTACCGCCGCTGCGTCCGGCATGTACCCCACCATAGCCGTGGATGCAGATAAGGTAAACCCTGCATTCAACGGCACCTTGCCCTATGTGGCTATTTTTCCCGATGCGGCCAATGGCATCTATACCTTTGACAGTGCCGGGGGAAGCAGTTATCAGGATGAGCCGGTTGCGGTGATGGCACAGGAGGCAGGGACGATGGTGCTGTTTGGGTTCCCGCTCTATTATTGCCAGCAGGTCGATGTGACTGCGGCACTGCATGACATTCTTACGGAGTTGGGTAGTGTGGATGCTGCGCCGGTAGTGATGGCAAAAAAGCTATCTCTGGCGGCTTATCCAAATCCTTTCAATCCTGCGACAACCATCTGCTATTCGCTGCCTGCATCCGGGGAAGTGAGTGTGGAAATATATAATGTAAAAGGCCGGAAAGTGCGTACACTGGTTTCTGGCTATCGGGATGCAGGAAGTTACAGTGTAGTATGGAATGGTGAAGATGATGGTGAAAAACCGGTGGCATCCGGGCTGTATCTGTACCGCATCCAGAGTGGGAAAAATGCCAGAAGCGAGAAATGCTTGCTGTTGAAATAGCGTGTCTCCGGCCTCCTGGCAGGTTGGGGGAAAGCCTAAAATGAGGCCGGGCTTTAAATACTTTGTCTCTGCCTTTGGGCTTCATAACAGGCAATGGCGGCAGAAACTCCTACATTGAGGGAATTTTTTTTCCCCTGTAATGGAATCCGAAGGGTCGTGTCACAGAAAGCGATGGTGTCGGGAGCCAGGCCCAGAGCTTCATTGCCTAACACAAAAGCACAGGGAAAGGTGAGAGCTGTGATATTGATATCCAGAGCATTGGATGTTGTTTCCAGGGCATAAACAGTGTAGCCATCCTGCTGCAAAGCAGTTATCACCTGAGCTGTGTGAGGTGACTTTTCCCACGACACCCATGCATCCGTGCCCATAGCTGTCTTTTTCACCTGCGGGCTTTGAGGAGTTGGCGTGTAGCCACAGAAATATACTTTTTCCACATTGAAACACTCGGCGGTTCGCACTATCGAGCCAACATTAAATGCCGAACGCAGATTATCCAGTACTAAGATGACAGGAGTATGCCCTGTGGATGTCTGGGATTTGTCCCGGGAATAGATGACAAAGTCATAGTCTCGCTGAGGTGGCATTTCTTTTTGGCGGAGTTCGTTTATCAGTGCATCAAATTGATAGAGGGAAAGGGCTGGTACGATAGCATCACGAAGGGCTTGAAATGCCGGAATATCCATCCAGAAAAGGAGTTCCTTCAAGCTGCTGATGGCGTCATCCCGAGCTGAAGTGTCCCATGCATCCAGGCAATGCTGCGCCTGTTGGAATACTGTTTTCTTCTGCTTTTCAACGGTAAATTGCAAAAATTTCTTCTTACTATAGGCCATGTTCACACCTCTTTTTCTTTGACACTACTGATGGCATCCTGAATTTGCCCTTAAGATTGTAAAGGGTAAAAGGAGCAGAGATGGAATACTCACGAAAAGTCTTTGGCTATGAATGTGACATTTATGGTCATGTAAACAATGCAAATTATCTACACATACTGGAGGAAGCTCGGGCGGAAGCGTTGAGCCAGATGGAAACCCCTATTCGGTGGCTCAATGAGCAGGGAGTGGCGATTTATGTTACTCGGGTCGAACTGGATTATCTCCGGGGTATTCCCTTGGATTCTACGGTAACAGTGAAGACATCCTGGCTGAAGGCGAGTCGGTTACGGAGTGTCTGGAAGCAGGAAATGTATATCGAAGATGGTACTCTCTGTGCTGTGGCCGTGGTGCATGGTGCCTTTATCAAGGCCGGAAAGCCCACCCGAATATCCCCCGAGCTCTATGCACATTATCAAAAGTATATCAAACTTTCCGACTGATCTGCCGTTATCAGAAACCGATGAACCCTGCATCTGAGGTAAAAAAGCAGCAGGCTTCAGCAGGATGCATCCTGTAATAGAAAGAAATGTCCATAGAGACAGGATTTTTTATCATAACAACAGCGTGGCAAGCCCCAGGAAGCTGGCAAAGCCACAAACATCTGTCAGAGTTGTTATTATCACACCAGAGGCTAAGGCTGGATCGATTTTGAGGGTTTTCATTAAAATCGGTATGAGCGCACCAAAAAATCCGGCAATTATCATGTTGATGATCATAGCCGCTCCCAAAATCAAACCGATGAGCATATTTCCTTTCCAAAGATAGGCAACCGCACAACCGATAATGCCCAAAACCACACCATTGATAATGCCGACAATCAGCTCTTTGAATAGTGCTTTTCTGGTATTGTAGAAGGTTAACTCACCAAGAGCAATCCCTCTGGTAATAACCGTTAACGTTTGTGTGCCGGCATTTCCACCCATTCCGGCAACGATAGGCATAAAAACAGCTAAGATAACAAATCTGCTGATTGTTCCTTCAAATAGGCTCACGACGCTTGCAGCAAGAACAGCAGTAAAAAGGTTAACAATAAGCCAGGGTGTTCTTCTACGGGCAGATTGAAGTGGCTTGCTGAAAACCCGGTCTTCGCTTTCAAGACCCACCATCTTATAGGCATCTTCGGAAGCTTCTTCGTCAATAACGTCGATAATGTCATCTACGGTGATTCGGCCGAGAAGTACGTTATTTTCATCAACCACCGGCAAAATATATATATCGTATTTACGGAACATATGAGCAACCTGTTCCTGATCCATATTCACAGGTACCGAGATTACATCATTTTCCATCAAGTCTTTGGCCAGTTTGTTTTGTTTTGCCAACAGTAACTTTGTTACTTCCAGGATTCCTTTCAATTTATGTTGCTCATCGGTAACAAAAATATAGTGGAAATTTTCAACTTCCTCATGGCTTTCTCTGATGTATTCGATCATCTCATCTCGTTTCATGTTTTCCTGAACGGAGATGATCTCCTTCTGCATCAAACCACCGGCGACATCTTCATCATAAGCCAGTAACTGACGGATATCATCGGAATCTTCACGGTTAATGGTATCCAGGGATGCCAGTACTTTGCGGGTGCGCTCATCGTCCAATTCACTCACGATATCTGTAGCTTCGTCCGAGTCCATCTCATCCAGGATTCCTGCCAGACGTTTTTCATGGATGTGTTCCAGTATGTTATTCCGGACGTCGTCATTGAGTTCGGGTAATACTTCCGAAGCCAGCTCTTCATCTAACAGACGAAATGCTTCCAGACATTTATCGGGTGGTAGCTCATGCAGGATGTCGGCGATATCAGCTTCATGAAGCCGGGCAAAAAGCCCCTGTAATGCGGCTGAATCTCCTGTGTTTAACAGTTCAATAACTTTGGAAAAATAGAGCTCACCCATTGGTGCCTCCCCGAATTATCATTAGTAGCCATAAAACAAAGCAGGGATTTCCCGTAAATAGAAAAGTAGCGTTTTTAATGTTACACAGCAATTGTCGAGGGGCAATTACCGATTGCGGTTCAAATCCCACAGGCATGCCGTTGATCAAACTACAATATTCAGATATCCCTTTATCAGCGGACAAACCAGAGGCACAAAAAAAGCGGGCTGTTTTCACAACCCGCAATTTTTATGTTTTATCCGAACTATTTCGTTAAATCTTCGGCTTTAATATTGTTGCCCTTATCTGCTACTTCACTGCCTTCCACAAACTCTATAATAGCCATGGGAGCACAGTCACCCTTGCGGTATCCTGCTTTTAATACGCGGGTATATCCACCTTCACGGGTTGTATAGCGGGGAGCCAATTCGTCGAAAACCTTTTTCACGAGATCACGGTTTTGCAAAACGCTGAAGGCCAGACGGCGATGATGAACAGATCCTCTTTTACCATAGGTAATAACCCGTTCTGCCAGACTGCGAATTTCCTTAGCTTTTGCAACCGTAGTATTGATGCGGCCATGCTCCACCAGGGATTTCACCAGGTTTCTCAGCATTAGACGACGGTGATCGCGTTCTCTTCCGAATTTACGGCCTGATACTTTATGACGCATAATCCTAACCCTTTTTGATCGTTACTTTATTTTTTGCTTCCACAATGTTCTGCCGGATTTCATCGACATTCATACCAAGATGAAGATCATATTTTTCCAGCAACGCTGTGATTTCTTCCAGAGATTTCTTACCGAAATTACGATATTTGAGCATCTCATTTTCATTCTTGGATACCAGCTCACCAATGGAATCTATCTTGGCGGCAGATAAACAATTGCTGCAACGCACAGAAAGCTCCAGTTCGTTTACATTGGTTTCCAGAATTTTTTCCAGACGTTCCAGTTCGGGATCCATTTCCACTTCTTCAATGTACTCCGGCTCATCCTCAAACCGAACGATGGTCTTGTAGAGGTCACGCAGTAATTTTGCCGAAAGATACAAAGCATTCTTCGGCTGGATACTGCCATCAGTCCACACTTCCATGATCAATTTATCGTAGTCGATTTTTTCACCAACACGCTGATTTGCTGCTGAGAAATTAACCTTGGTAATGGGAGAGTAGATAGAATCGATGGGGATAAGTCCGACATCGGTTACTTCTTCCATGTCGTGTTCATCCGCCGGGACATACCCTCTACCGATACCAACCCACAATTCCATTCGGAAATCCACATCTTCGGTTAAGGTAAGAAGCTTAAGCTCCTTATTAACGATCTTAACATCACCTGTTTCCTGAATCTCTGCGGCTGTCACTATTCCTTTGCCCGAGTGCTCAAGCACCAGTTTCTCTTCATTCAGAGATTCAGAACGGATAACCAGTTGCTTCAATCGCAGTATCAGATCTATGTAATCGGAATCTGAACCGGGGATGGGAGCAAATTCATGATGAAGCCCTTCGATTTTTACAAACCGAACCGCTGCCCCCTGAATAGAAGAGAGAAGAACCCGACGCAGAGTGTTACCTATTGTAGTGGCATATCCTTGCTCCAACGGTCCTATCTCAAACTTTCCATACGTGGAGCTATAGCTGGTCTCATCTATAATCACATTTTCCGGTAATTGGATTGGTTCGATGTACTTCATATCTATACTCCTAGGTTATTTAGAGTAGAACTCAACAATCAGACGTTCGTCTATGTCTACCGGGATTTGTTCACGGGTAGGAACTTCTACATAGGTTCCCCGCATTGCTTTGGTGTCTATTTCCAGCCAGCTATATTGGGATGCATCCTGACGAGCCTCCATAGCTTCCTGAATAGCAGTCATCGAGTGGCTGCGTTCACGCACTGTCACCACATCACCGGGGCGTACCAGGTATGATGGAATGTTTACTTTGCGATCATTCACCATAAAATGTCCGTGATTTACAAACTGACGTGACTGCATAATGGTACGGGCAAAGCCCATACGCAATACGACTACATCCAGTCTGCGTTCCAGAAGTTGTAACAGATTGGTACCGGTTACACCTTTCATTGCATCTGCTTTTTTAAAGTAGTTGCTAAACTGCCGTTCCAGCAGATTGTAAGTATAGCGCAGTTTCTGTTTTTCCAGCAAGTGAAGACCGTAATCGCTTTTGCGTTTACGGAAGCTTCTGGAATTGCCATGTTGTCCTGGAGGGTAATTCCGTTTTTCCAATAATTTATCGAATTTCGGGTTACCGTAGATATTTTGGCCAAATCGTCTTACAATTTTACCTTTTGGTCCTGTAAATTTTGCCATAATTACACCTTAAATTCTTCTCGTTTTTCTGGGTCGACATCCGTTGTGAGGAATCGGAGTAGCATCGGTAATGGAGGTAATCTGCAGACCCGTGGCATTCATTGCACGGAGGGCAGATTCACGACCACCGCCGGGGCCACGCACAATGACGCGGACGCGGGTGATGCCCATATCCAGAGCTTTTTTTGCTACTTCTTCACCAGCTACCTGAGCAGCAAATGGTGTGCTTTTCTTCGATCCCTTATAGCCGATCTTACCGCCACTAGACCAGGTAAGAACATTTCCGGCTTTATCGGAAAGAGTTATGATAGTATTGTTGAAGCTGGAGTGTACATGAGCCACACCTTCATTAAAGGCAAGACGTACACGTTTTTTCTTCACCCGTGTCTTAGCTTTTTTTGCCATGTATTTCTCCTACTTCTTTTTTGCTACCATCGAACCACGACGACGACCGCGACGGGTACGGGCATTAGTATGGGTGCGTTGTCCACGTACGGGCATACTTCTTTTATGACGGATTCCACGATAACATCCGATTTCCATCAGACGTTTTATATCCAGCGCAACTTTCGTGCGCAGTTCACCTTCTACGATACAATCGTTTTGGACGATGTCTCTGAGAGTCTTTTCTTGTTCGACACTGAGGTCTTTGACACGAATGTTCTCATCGATGTTCGCCTTACGAAGTATATCTTCGGAGATAGATCTGCCGATGCCGAAAATATACGTGAGGCCGATAACGACCCGTTTATTCTTGGGTAAATCTACACCTGCTATATGAGCCAAGTTTAATCCTCCTTATACCAATTAACCCTGACGCTGCTTATGCTTCGGGTTACTCGGGCATATCACTCTGATCACACCATGCCGTTTGATGATTTGGCAATCTTTACAGATTTTCTTTACTGATGCTTGTACCTTCATGATTACTCCTATTTATACCGATATACAATGCGACCCCGGTTGAGATCATAGGGTGACAGTTCAACCTTCACTTTATCGCCGGGTAAGATGCGGATGTAATGCATCCTCATCTTGCCGGAACTATGTGCCAGTATCTCATGTCCATTTTCTAACCTTACCTTGAATGATGTGTTTGGTAATGCTTCCACTACCACACCTTCTACTTCAATTACACCTGATTTTGCCATACCCATTCTCTCTATTTTGTTAAGATTTCCGGTTTGCTCTTTGTAATCAATATGGTATTTTCATAATGAGCAGAATTCGAATTATCTGCCACATACCATTCCCAACCGTCTTCTTTCGTGCGGTTGGTACCTACGTTTACCATGGGTTCTATAGCTACTGTCATTCCCGCTTTTAAGCGTGGTCCCCGCCCAGCTCTACCAAAATTGGGGATCATTGGATCTTCGTGAAGCAGTCGGCCAATGCCATGCCCGGTGAGGTTATCAGCTACATAAAACCCCTGCTGCTCTACAAAACTACCAATAGCATGAGAAATGTCACCTACCCGATTTCCATCAAGAGCGACTGCGATTCCTCGGGCTAACGCTTCCTGTGTTACGTCCAGAAGTCGCTGGGTTTCTACGGAGATTGTACCAACGCTATAGGTACGAGCCGCGTCTGCGTGGAAACCATTTTTACGAACTCCTATATCCACACCTACAATATCTCCATCCTGCAAAACAGCTTCCGTGGAAGGGATGCCGTGCACAATGCAGGAATTAACCGAGATGCAGGTAGCGGCAGGAAATGGCGGAAGCCCGGATACAGTGTAGCCCTTGAACGCAGGATGCCCATCGTTGCTGCGGATAAAATCCTCAGCATAGGCATTGAGTTCGGCCGTACTTATTCCGGGACGCACCATTTCGCCCAGATTACGAAGCAAATTGCCAACAATACTATTTACACTGCGCATGAGTTCTATCTCATGAGCATTTTTTATTGTTATCATTTGCTTACTCCCATGATTCTTTCATCAGGAAATTATCCACGGCGAGACCGCAGTTTTCCTTTTTTCATGAATCCTTCATAGTGACGCATCACCAGATGAGATTCGATTTGTTGTAATGTATCCAGTGCCACACCCACAATGATGATAAGGCCAGTACCACCGAAAGCGAAGGGGAGACTAAACCACTTCGACATAAATTCGGGAAGTATGGCGATGGCAGCGAAGAAAACCGCTCCCGGCAATGTGATGCGAACCAGTACATTGTTGATGTAATCAGCGGTTTTCTTTCCGGGCTTGCGTCCTGGAATAAATCCGCCGTATTTCTTCATATTTTCAGCCATCTCTGTGGGGTTCATCACCATTGCCGTATAGAAATAGGCAAAGAAGATGATGAGGGTAACATAGAGGATGGTGTATAATGCTGCTCCCGGTGAAAGAAGCCGTACGACACCAATCCAGAAATCACTATCTGGGAAGAAGGTGGCGATGGTACGGGGGAACATGATGATGGACTGTGCAAAGATGATAGGGATCACACCGGCAGTATTCACTTTTAAGGGAATATGCGTGCTCTGTCCGCCATAGACTTTGCGTCCGATAATGCGTTTTGCATACTGTACTGGTATTTTGCGATTTGCCTCGGTAATAAGAACCACAGAAGCTGTTACAAATACCATCATGATAAGAACCAGGATGGCAGAGAACAGGCTCATGGATCCTACCCGAACCATCTGGAACATGTTCCAGAATCCGCTGGGATAGCGAGCAATAATACCGGCAAAGATAATTAACGAGATACCATTACCAATACCGTGGTCAGTGATCTGTTCACCAAGCCACATAATCAGCATCACACCCGTTACCATGGTGAGAACACTGGTAAAGATAAACAAAGGTCCCGGAATCATTACCGCGCCTTCGACACCGTTTTTCAAAAACAGTGTGATGCCGATTGCATTGAATGCAGCGATCGGCAGAGTTCCGTAGCGGATAATCTGGTTCATTTTCTTCTGCCCTTCGGCGCCCTCTTTTTTCAGGCGTTCGAAATAGGGGATTACTCCCCCCAGAAGCTGAACTACGATAGATGCGGTGATGTAAGGCATAATTCCCAGAGCAAACACAGATGCGCGCCCTAAGTTTCCGCCAACAAACAGGTCAAACATACCAAAAAGGTTGCCTCCCTGACTGGTTGCACCACCCATAAAATCTTTCAGTGCAGTAGCGTTTATGCCTGGGATAGGGATAAAGCTACCCAGCCGATACAGCACGAGAATGAAGGCCGTGTAGAGAATCTTCTTTTTCAGATCCGGGATCTTGAAAACATTACTGATACTCTGTAACACTTTATATTACCTCCGCTTTGCCACCCAGATCTTCAATTATCTTCTTGGCATTCTTGGAGAAAACATGTGCCTTAATTGTTACTTTTTTGTCAAATTTTTCTGACCCTCGCGCCAATATCTTTACCGGTGCTTTTTTATTCTTCAGCTCGCTACCGATGAGATTGAGCTTCTCCAGCTTCGCTACATCAAACTCAGTTTCGTCCACAGTCATCAGCGCACCAAGATTCACGATGCGGTAGTAGGTCTTGAATATATTGGTGAAACCACGTTTGGGAAGGCGACGCTGCAATGGCATCTGACCGCCTTCAAACCAGGCAGGGATGTTTCCACCAGAGCGAGATTTCTGCCCCTTCTGACCACGACCGGCTGTCTTGCCCTGTCCTGTTCCCTCACCTTTTCCCAAGCGTTTTTTATGTTTCTTTATCTCAGGTCGTTCGATTGAATGAAGTTTCATTGTAACTCCTCAACGGTTTATTCCGTAACTTCTTCGACTGTTACAAGGTGAATCACCTTTTGGATCATTCCGCGGATCACCGGATTATCGTCGTGCAGCCGGCTGCGGTTAATTTTATTCAGGCCCAGCGCAATAATGGTGCGCTTGGCCGGTTCTTTCTGCCCGATAACACTTTTGATTTGGGTAACTTTAAGCTTCATCCTTAACCTCACGTCCGGTAATTTCCGATACTGTTTTACCACGCAGACGTGCAACGTCAGCGATAGTGCGGAGATCTTTCAGGCCATTCACCGCAGCTTTCACTACGTTGGCTGGTGTGTTTGATCCCAGAGATTTAGTCAGGATGTTTTCTACGCCCACAGCTTCCAAAATCGCACGGGCTGGCCCACCGGCAATAATACCGGTACCAGGTGCAGCAGGACGGAGCATGATGCGACTGGCACCAAAGCGTCCAATGATCTCGTGGGGTATTGTTCCTTTGATAAGAGGAACTGAAAACATGGTAGCTGCAGCATGTTCTTTGGCTTTGCGAATCGCATCAACGATCTCGTTTGCCTTTCCAGTGCCTACGCCGACCCGGCCTTCTTTATCGCCCACAACCACAGTAGCGTTAAAGCTGAAATTACGTCCACCTTTCACTACTTTTGCTACGCGGTTTGTATCAATGATCTTTTCAACTGCAAATTGGGGCTCATTACGAGGACTTTTTTTCTGTTGTTTCAATTCATGCCTCCCTTAGAAGTCTAACCCGGCTTTACGAGCACCTTCAGCAAAGGCTTTCACCCGGCCATGATACAAGTATCCAGCCCGGTCGAAACATACCTTACTGATGCCTTTGGCTAATGCCAGCTCACCAAGTTTCTTACCCACTTCAAAGCTTTGCGCTACTTTTTTCCCGGAACCATCGATCTCCATCTCTTTGGCATTGGATGCATAGGAAATCAAAGTAATTCCCTTTGTATCATCAATGATCTGCCCGCTGATATTTTTTAAACTGCGGAAGATAACCAAACGGGGACGATCTTCTGTTCCCATCATGCGTTTACGGATATGTTTAACCCGGCGCTTACGAGCCAGATATTTATCGCGTGTAATAGAATTATGCTTCATGATGACTCCTTATTACCCTTTTGCACCGGATTTACCAGGCTTGATAACAACGTGTTCGCCTTCATAGCGCACACCTTTGCCTTTGTAATTTTCCGGTGGCCGGCAACCTCTGATCTCGGCAGAAAATTTGCCAACATCTTCTTTCAGGATGCCGCTGACTTTGATCTTGGCCTGAACACCCAAAGGACCTTGCTCACGGCGAGGAACCACTTCGGCGGCTACCGTAAGATGCGAAGGTACTTCCATCAGGATGTCATGGGAATATCCCAGAGATAGTCTGAGCCACGGCCCTACTCTCTCAGCTGAGTACCCAGTACCAATTACCTGAAGATTCTTTTCGTATCCTGCCGATACACCAATGATCATATTGTTGATCAGAGCGCGGATAAGGCCATGATACGCCTTTTGCTCTCTGCTGTCATCACGACGATTAACAATAACAAAACCATCCTTCTCTTCTACGGTAATGCCTTCGAGAATCCTTTGACTCAATTCTCCCTTTGCACCTTTCACCGTTACCAGATCAGGAGTGATTGTAAGGGCTACACCATCTGCTATCTTGATCGGAGTTCTTCCTATACGTGACATATCTTCCTCCTACCAGACCTTGCAGATGTATTCGCCGCCTACGTGCAGCTTTTTTGCTTCTCTATCTACCATTACACCGCGGCTTGTAGAGATAATTGCACAACCGGTATTGTTATACACAGACGGAATGTTGTTGGCGTTTACATAGGTACGACGCCCAGGCGTACTAATTCGCTCGATGTTACGCATAACCGGCATGCCGCTATTGGTGTAACGAAGATTAACCAGGATTTTTTTGCGATATATTTTCTTCGCAGCATCCCGATCAATAAGATCATAACTATTAACGAAATTCTCGTCCGCTAAGATTTTTATAATTGCTTCGTTTACATTACTGTGATTCACAGTAACCACCTTGTGCCCGGCCCGATATGCGTTCCTGATTTTGGTAATCGCATCAGCGATCGGATCTGTTACACTCATTCTTTCTCCTTCTTACCAACTAGCTTTTCTAATTCCGGGGATCTGACCATTGCTGGCCAATTTCCGGAAACACAGGCGACAAACACCAAAATCACGCATGTATCCGCGTGAGCGACCACATATCTTGCAGCGGCTGTATTTACGCACTGCAAATTTCGGCTTGCGCTGTTGTTTTACGACCCAGGATTTCTTTGCCAAAATTACTCCTTATCCTTAATTCTTCTTAAAGGGCATTCCAAACTGACGAAGAAGTTCTTTCCCCTCTTCATCGGTATCGGCTGTCGTTACGATCGTAATATTCATTCCCCGAATCTTATCGATTTTGTCATACTCGATTTCCGGGAAAACCGTTTGTTCTTTGATACCCAAAGAATAATTTCCTCGGCCATCAAAGGCTTTTGCAGAGATTCCACGGAAGTCACGTACCCGAGGCAGTACCACGGTTATCAGACGATCCAGGAATTCATACATCACTTCACCCCGCAACGTAACCATGCATCCTATGGGCATGCCTTCCCGCAGCTTGAAGTTTGAGATGGATTTCTTTGCCTTGGTAATGATGGGTTTACGACCAGTTATCTGAGTCATTTCCTTCACAGCATTATCCAGGACCGTCTTGTTTTGTGTAGCTTCACCTACACCCATATTCACCGTAATCTTTACCAGCTTTGGCGCACGATGAACATTGTCGTATTCAAAGTGCTTCACCAGAGCGGGCAGGATCTCTTTGTTATAACGTTCTTTCAATCGAGCCATTTCTTACTCCCTTATATCTCGTCGCCGGTTTTTTTGCACACGCGAACACGGGAATCGCCAATGACTTTATGCACGGCACGGGTTACATCGTTAATCTTTTCATTAAACAACATAACGTTAGAAACATGGATGGTCGCTTCTTTTTCAATGATGCCACCCTGGGGGTTTTGCTGGGTAGGACGCGTGTGTTTCTTGATGAAATTCACTCGTTCAACGATGACCCGTTGTTCCTTTGGAAATGCTTTTAACACCTTCCCTTTCACGCCTTTGTATTTACCGGAGATAACGATGACGGTATCACCTTTTTTCACTCTCATCTTTGTATGTTTAGCTTCTTTCATTCGTAACTCCTAGATAACTTCTGGTGCTAATGAGACGATTTTCATGAATCCACTATCACGCAACTCGCGAGCAACAGGGCCAAAAATACGTGTGGCCTTGGGCTCCAACTTGTCGTCCAGCACTACACAGGCATTATCCTGGAAGCGAATGTACGACCCGTCTTTTCTGCCTACTTCTTTGTGCGTACGAACGATAACGGCTTTCTCCACCGAACCTTTCTTAATACGACTATTGGGCACTGCAGATTTAACGGCGACGACAATGATATCGCCAACTGTGGCATATCTACGCTTGGAGCCACCAGGAACCTTAATGCACATCACTTTTTTCGCGCCTGAATTGTCGGCTACAGTTAACATTGACTGCGTTTGAATCATTCCAGACTCCTTTTATTTGCTTCGTTCCACGATCTTTTCGAGTTGCCACCGTTTATCGCGGCTCAGGGGACGGCATTCTCTGATGATTACCACATCTCCTTCGTTGCACTCGTTGTTTGCATCGTGGGCTTTATATTTTTTATGACGGCGGACAATTTTCTTGTACAACGGATGTCTGAATTGACGTTCGATGTCCACAACAATGGTTTTATCCATCTTATTGCTTACCACCACTCCGGTACGGGCTAATTTTCTTTCGTAAGCCATTACTACCTCTTATTTTGTTTCCTGAGCACGTTGCGTAAGCAGCGTCTTGATGCGGGCAACAGTACGCTTTACTTTCGGGATGCGCTTGGGATTTTCCAGGCGATTCAAAGCCTTTTGGAAACGAAGATTGAACAGTTCTTCAGCAAAATCATTAAGCTTCTGCTGCAGTTCTTCCTGGGTTAATTCACGGAGTTCGGAGATCTTCATAACTCAACTCCTTCTCGGTATATAAATTTCGTTTTAAAGGGTAATTTATAGTTAACCAACCGAGCCGCTTCTTTGGCTGTCTCATAATCCACACCTTCATATTCAAAGAGGATGCGACCGGGCTTGATCACAGCCACCCAATGGTCGGGTGCGCCTTTACCTTTACCCATACGGGTTTCAGCTGGCTTACTGGTAACCGGTTTGTCTGGAAATATCCGTATCCAGAGCTTACCGGAACGTTTCATTTTACGGGTAATGGTTACACGCCCTGCTTCGATCTGACGACTGGTGATCCAACCGGATTCAGTTGCAATGATGCCATAATCGCCAAAGTTCAGAGTGCTGCCACGATAGGCAAGACCACGATTGCGGCCTTTCTGCTGTTTTCTATATTTTACTTTCTTTGGTGCTAACATTGAACCTCTCCTTATTTAAGGATGTCACCTTTGTATATCCATACCTTAATGCCGATCTTACCATAGGTCGTGGTAATTTCAGACAGGGCATAATCGATATCAGCACGAAGTGTGTGCAATGGTGTACGACCTTCCTGATACCGTTCTGTACGGGCCATTTCCGCGCCACCTAAACGGCCGGAACACTGCACCTTGATACCCTGAGCTCCGTTACGCATAGCGTTGCGAATCGCAAACTTCATGGCGCGACGGAATGACACACGGTTCAGAAGCTGACGACCGATATCCATACCTACCAGTTTTGCATCTGTCCAAGCATTCTTAATCTCTTGTACATTTACAAACACATTGATCGGTACAGAGCGATGTTTATTAACCAGGATGGTTAATTCATTACGCAGTTTTTCAATTTCCGCTCCTTTACGACCAATTACCTGGCCTGGACGCGCTGTGTGAACATCCACCGTTACCGATTTGGATTTACGGGTGAGTGTTACTTTGGCGACCATTGCTGAGCTGAGACGATTCTCCAGATACTTCTTGATCTGAAGGTCTTCATGGAAATTGGTGATATATTCTTCACGGGTAGCAAACCAGATTGAATCTGTTTGCTTGTTTACCCCAATTCGATAACCGACTGGATTAACTTTCTGTCCCAATGTATCCTCCTATTCCTTATGCTCAATTTCAAGGGTTATGTGACAGGTCCGGCGACGGATCACTGTAGCTCTCCCTTGAGCACGTGGACGTTGTCTTTTCATTATTGGGCCATCATCGGCAAAAGCGGTTTTCACCTGCATTGTTTCTACAGCTATTTTCCCCTCTTTCACCTGTGCGTTTGCTACAGCAGCATTCAGCACTTTTGCCACATCATGAGCGACACGTTTCTTGGAGAACAGCAATATTTTCTGTGCTTCAGCCACCGACTTTCCACGAATCAAATCTAAGACCAGTCGAGCTTTTCGTGCTGAGCCTCTTAAATTCCGAACTTTGGCTATTGCTTGCATTATTTCAGCTCCCTCTTACTACTCTTTCCACTCATCTGTTCTGTTACTTCTTGTCTTTATGACCACGGAATGTGCGGGTGGGTGAGAATTCGCCCAGTTTGTGGCCAACCATGTTTTCGTTCACATAAACGGGTACGAATTTGCGGCCATTATGAACGGCAAATGTATGTTCCACGAATTTGGGCAGGATTGTCGAGCGCCGTGACCAGGTTTTGATCACCTGTTTCTTCCTTTCAGCATTCAGAGCGTCGACTTTCTTTTCCAAATGTTTATCGATAAACGGTCCTTTTTTAATCGAACGAGCCATAATCTTACCTGTACCTCTTACTTCCGTTTTTTCGCTTTTATGATGTACTTATCGGAGTATTTCCGTTTCTTACGAGTTTTTCCACCTTTGGCCAAAACACCCCATGGAGAGACAGGATGTCCACCACCGGAAGTTTTGCCTTCACCACCACCCATTGGGTGATCTACCGGGTTCATTGCCACACCACGGACGGTCGGACGTATACCCATCCAGCGTGTGCGGCCAGCTTTACCCAGAACGATAGAGTTGTGCTCGTCGTTACCTACTTTTCCCACAGTTGCGAAGCATTCTTTACGCAAGATATGCACATCATTTGAAGGCATGCGCAGGTGCACATAGTTTCCATCTTTAGCGATAATCTGACCATAGGTCCCGGCGCTGCGGGCAATTTGTCCGCCACGACCAGCTTTGAATTCAACATTATGCACAATAGTACCCAGTGGCATATTTTCCAGAGGAAGCGCGTTTCCAACACGAATCTCGGCTTTGGAACCGGACATGATTGTGTCACCCACTTTCATACCGTTTGGCGCCAGGATGTACCGTTTTTCTCCATCTGCATAAAACAGCAGAGCGATACGGGCGCTACGATTTGGATCATACTCAATAGTAGCTACTTTTGCCGGAATGTCGAACTTGTTCCGTTTGAAATCAATGATACGATATTGTCGTTTGTGTCCACCACCGCGATGCCGGCAGGTAATGCGTCCATGGTGGTTGCGACCTGCTGTCTTAGGCTTCGGAGCCAAGAGAGATTTTTCCGGTTTGCTGGCTGTAATCTCTTCAAAGGTATAGCCGGTTTTATATCTCATCGTCGGGGTGATCGGATTGTATTTTTTAATACCCATTTCTTCTCTCCCTCTTATGCTTCGAATTCAGCGATAGAGTCGCCATCTTTCAGTTTTACGATTGCTTTTTTCCAGTCCGGACGTTTGCCAGAGTACCGTCCCATGCGCTTGTTCTTCCCACGGGTATTTATCGTATTCACTTCCAAAACGGTAACATTGAAAATCTTTTCAACCGCTTTACGGATTTCGATTTTATTTGCATTTGTGCTCACCCGAAAGGTGTAGCTGTTATTGGCGAATTTCTGACCAGTGGTTTTTTCGGTAATCAGTGGCGCAATGATGATTTGACGTAATTCTCTCATTTTGCGAATACCTCCATCATTTTGGTCAGCGCGTCTTCGGTAAGTACCAGGAAGGTGCTGTTCAGTACTTCATAGGCAAACAAACCGTCTGCGCGATCGGTTTTTACATAGGGAATATTAGAGAAAGACTTTACCAGGGATGCATCACTGCCATCAAAGATAACCAGTGTTTTGCTTCGTTCCGGAGCAATCTTACTCAATAATGCTTTCGCTGCTTTGGTATTTGGAGCATCATAATGCAATGATTCCAGAACCACAACCTGACCAGCTTTTACCCGTTCGGTAAGAGCAAGCTTCAGGGCTAAGCGTTTTTTCTTTTTAGGAATTGGACGATACCAGTCTTTGGGCCGTGGGCCAAATGCAACACCGCCGCCTACTCGTACAGGAGTACGAAGATTACCGGGACGAGCATTACCAGTACCTTTCTGGCGGAACAGCTTTTTACCACTGCCTTGCACTACAGCACGATTCTTCACGCATGAAGTTCCTTGCCGCTGATTTGCCAGATACATATTGATTACTTCATATATAACTGCTTTAGGGTTGTTTGCTGTTGCACCAAACAATGCTTCCGGCAGCTTAACTGTTCCGGCTTCTTCACCGGTAACACTATATTTTTTCACTTCCAACATTGCTAAACTCCCACTATAGTTCTTTTCTCAGACGTACAATGCTGTTTCTGTGACCAGGTACGGCACCCTTCAACATCACCAGATTGTGTTCTGTATCTACTTTTACAACCTGCAGGTTCTTCACTGAAACCGTTGCATTTCCGGTATGACCGGGAAGTTTCTTCCCTCTGAATACACGGGAAGGGGTTGCGCACATACCAATTGAGCCGGGCCCACGATATGATTCATGAACACCGTGAGATGCTTTAAAGCCGGAAAAGCCATAACGCTTCATTACGCCCTGGAATCCCTTGCCTTTTGATGTGCCGGTGACTTTGATGATCTCATGCTCTACAAACATGCTTACATCAAACATTTCACCTTCATTGATATCTTTGTATAATTTCAGACGAAATTCCCGCAGATAGCGGTATGCCGGGCTGTTCTTCTTAGCGAAATAGCCATTATCCGGCTTATTCAGTTTTTTTGTATCTACCTCTTCAAAACCAAGCTGAACTGCATCATAACCATGTACTTCTTTGGATTTGCGAGCGATTACACGGCAGGGACCGGCCTGAATTACTGTTACCGGGATGCATTCGCCACTTTCGCTGAATATCTGTGTCATGCCGAGCTTTTTACCAATCAATCCTATCATGATAAGCTCCTTTAAACCTTAATCTCTACATGTACGCCTGCGGGAAGACTTAGCTTCTTCAGGGCGTTTGTGGTCTGGGGTGTGGGATTAATGATATCAATCAAGCGCTTGTGAACCAGCATCTCAAACTGTTCCTGTGCTTTTTTGTTCACGTGAGGTGAACGAAGCACAGTATAGAGAGAACGCTCGGTAGGCATGGGAACAGGACCCACGATTTTAGCACCGGTATTACGGGTGTTCTTCACAATTTCAGCTACCGATTTGTCTAAAAGACGAAAATCGTAGGCCTTCAACTTGATGCGAATCCGATTCATTATTTTTTTCTGAGACACGTATTCCTCCGAACTATTCGATCACGTCAGCAACAACGCCGGCGCCGATTGTACGACCACCTTCGCGGATAGCATAACGAAGACCTTTTTCCATTGCGATGGGGGTGATCAGTTCTGCAAAGATCGATACGTTGT
>Ga0190327_1000058_pt1 | contig 18603 bp, 30 predicted proteins | sample 48720401_MG_FD_161667 | JGI IMG/M metagenome (GOLD analysis project Ga0190327, IMG submission 161667) | Hydrothermal vent sediment bacterial communities from Southern Trench, Guaymas Basin, Mexico - 4872-04-0-1_MG | ecosystem: Environmental > Aquatic > Marine > Hydrothermal vents > Sediment ... | reverse complement strand
ATAGGAGGGAGGGATGAGGAGATGGAAATCCGCAAGGCGAGGATAAACCATCTTGGAATATTGGAGATATATTACAGAGATAACGGCAGGTCATATATAGGTTATGTTAAGGGAGATTTCTCAAAAATTCTGGAAGATCTGGAAAATAGAGGTATAAAAGTAGAAAGAGATGTTCTGATTTTTATTTAAGGTGATAAAAATGAAATGCGAATGTGGCGGCGAATTATACAAACTTTGCAAACACGAAGACGAAGATGGATTTTGTGAGTATTACGGCGAGTATTGCGATCTAATAGAAGATTGTACTGCATTTGAACCGTCAGGGTATCATAAGTGTAAAAAATGCGGCAAACTATGGCTTGTTTTCGAGGAGGTCGATTGAGATGGATGGCTATGTAATAGATGGCTACATAAAATTCGTTCTCAAAGATTTAAAAGAATACATTGAGAACGTGCTCGAAACAGGAATAATAGACAATGAATTCATAACAGAACTTGAAAATAGAGCAGAACAGTTGAGAAGATGGTATGACGAAAATGCACTAAAAAGCTTGGATGAACTACTGGAAGAACTTTTAGGGAATGAGGAGGCTGATTCTGATGGATGTCATAAATAAAGTGTCAGACAGGGTTTTACGAATGCTATCTGATGCTTATTGGACACTAAAACTCATCGAAGACGAACAATTAAACGAAACCGTAAAAGCAGATCTCAGAGGAATCAGGGCATATGCGAAAGCTATTATAGATTTAGTAAACGAAATTCTCTCGAAGTCTGATGAGGAGGCTGATTCTGATTGAAAAGGCTTGAACTACTACGTTATGAAGAAACAATAACCAAAGCATTAGATTACATTATTTATAGAATTAAGCAATTAATAGACAAATGCGATGATGAGATAGCAAAGATGGCATTCAAACACATTCTGAATAAATTAGAGGAAGAGAAGAGGAGCATATGGTTTTCATTAATTTGTAAAAGAACTTTCAAAGATAAGAAATTTGGTATAACAGATTTGGACAAAATAATAGTTGTAGATGGGATTACTAAAGCTCTAATCGAATATAAGGTTAGACATGAAGATTTCAGGAACGCTATACCTGTCAACGCTTTCCAGTTCATAACATTGCAAGATCTATCAAGAAGATCTGGAGTTCCTCTATACTACATAATAGAAATAAGTAATAATGAATATAATAAATTGTTCAGGGTTTTCGAAGTTGATCCATTCAAGAAATACAGGATTAAGAAATGCGGCAATGGTCATGCAAAGGATACATACGTCTTGATAGATGTAAACGAATCTACTTTACTTGATGAGTTGGAGTTTAGGTATTGGTTGAAGGAGGTCATGACTAATGGAAAACTCTAATTTTTATTCTCCCACGAGAATTAATGTGGGGAGGCGACCTTCGGGTAGGATTGACTTTACATTAAGAATAGATAAGCGATTATACGAGAGATTGAAGGAAATATCGGAAGCTACTGGTATATCTATAGCAGATCTCTTAGAGCCAAAGATTATCGAGCTAGTAGCTTTATACGATTCAAGTTCTGGGAGAAGTAAAAATGGGCTCGGAGGGATTCGAACCCTCGACCTCCGCCTCGTGAAAGCATCCTTAAAGGACATCTATATAAAATATAGAAAGAAGTTTATTGAATATATGAAAAAGAGAGTAAAGAAGGGAGAGATTTCTAAAGAGACTGTTAAAGATTACATATCTGCAATTGATAACAATTTGACACATATAATGTATCCAGACGAACTTGAAGAGCTAATATTGAGCATAAGAGGGGACAAATTTGCAAAAGGACTAAGGAACTTCTTTAACTTTCTGGAGGAGAAGGGAATTACTAATATAAATGGGATTGATTTAAACAGATGGAGAAAGAAAACGGTAATTAGGAAATATCAAGCGAGAGAAATATACATTTCAGATGAAGAGTTAAGAGAAGCTTATTATTCACACATTAGAAAAATAGCAGATGAAGAAGTAGAAATAATGTTTTTGTCTTTAGTTTTCTCAGGATTAAGGCTTAGGCATGTATTCGAAGCTTTACAGCAATTCAACCCCTCAAATGTCGTTAAGGTGAACGATAAGGTTCACAGGTATCCTGTCGGTTTCGTAAGCAAGGGAAAGAAAAAGGCTTTCTGGCTTTACTTCCCATCTTGGCTTGAATTGAGGAAAATATCAAGAAATTACAATTATTTCGAGGAGAATCTTATTTATAAAAGAGTTTCAGCAAATACAATTAGAAAATGGCATTACAACTTCTTAATCTTGAATGGAGTTCCAGAATCAGTAGCTGATTTTATACAGGGAAGAGCTTCTGTTACCGTTGGCTCTGCTCATTACTTGAATAAAACTAAGCAAGCTGATGAATGGTATAGTAGGATTGTTGATAAATTTAGGAGGGTTTTATATGAATGAAGAATGTTATGGAGAATGGATACATAGAGGATGTGGAGGTAATTTAGTTATTGAAATCGATGCAGGCAAGAAAACAATTAACGGTGAAATCAGAGAAGGTTTGGTATTCAAGCTAAAGTGTACTAAATGTCATTACGAAGAGGAATTCGCTTTTCTTGGGTTCGATGATGAAGATTAAACAAGCTCTTTTCTTTTTCTTTTTTTAATTGATTCTAATCTTCGAAGAATTCTTTAACAACAAAGATATAAAAATGTAAGATACTAAAGAACAAGTCAATTCTTAGACACTACTATATCATTAAAGTAATTTTAGATATTATTAATTTCAGGTTTAAGGAACTTGAGGTTTGTTTCAATCCAACTAATCCAATTATGCAAACTTTGGTTATTTACGCCGATACTCATTGCAATTTGCCGATCACTTAAACCGAACTCTTCCTTTGCAAACCTATACAACTCGTAGAACGCAACTGTAATATTTTTCATTCTTCTGATTGTTCTTCCATCAATCTTTGCATTAATGCTTAAACCATCTTTGAGTTTTTTAAGCTCTTCCAAAGCATTAACACGAATCTCCTCTTTTCTTTGACGGCTTATTTTTTCGTATCGCCTCGCCAATTCCTCGTCTGGAGCGGGAACAAAGCAAGGATTGAAATCGTAGTAACGCCCATTATCGTGATATAGCCACTTATCGAATTGAATTGAGCCTCTTACTGGATCGTGCTTTTTTTCATATATTACGCACATAGCTTTTCGGTCATTTATGTTATAACCAAGGACATTAACCACATAGTTAACTAAAGCTCTTGCGTGCTTATCTAAATAAATCATGTTTGGTGTTGTCATGAAGACGAGGACATTTTTGTACCTGAACGTCTGTAGGACGTAACTGAACAGTTTGTTTTGGATTGACTGCCACTCTCTTGCCGGAATTCCCACACCCGCCTCATCAAAGATTATCACATCCCCTCTTTCAGCTGTATCAAGCGCTTTGAAAAAATCTTCGACCGTAAAGACAAGATGCTCGTCTATGTTAAAATTGGGATTTATAAATGTGGCAATACGTATAGCTGTGTAACTTTTACCAGATCCTGGTTCACCCACAAAAACAACTATTGCGTTCTTATCGTATTTCCACACCCTATCGTTGAGAAGGTCAACGAATAGCTTTGTTCCTTGGCTGGCAGATTTCCATGCTTCACTCTTCTTCACATCTATGTGCACCATACTTCTTAAACACCTCCTCAAGTATTTCGTTTGAGAAGATAGTCTGCAACTCGATTTTCAAATCCTCGAAAAACTCATCTTGCGTATAAGAATCACTTTTACCACCTTGAAAACGGCAACCACAGTATACTAACCATTTAAACAGTAAGTTGTAGTAGGTAGTTCTAAATCGGTATAAATCCTCTTCTTCTTCTCTATCCACTCTTTTTAATTCTTCCTCGTCTGAACATTTTTGCTTTTTCTCCTTGTAAAAGTATAGCAGATAACCGTATAATTCTGCCATAATAAGCTTGTATTTCCTCAAAACTGTTCTCTCGGCATGAGACATTATTGGAGTTACCAACCCTTCCAACGTTCTAACCATTTCTTCGTAATCGCATTGCCTATACGCAAGTGATTGACTAAAAACCATCAAATGATTCAAAACAACTACGTGGAAATTTAACGGCTTGTTTGGGTCTAAAAGAGGCGTAGGAACATTCAATTACACCACCTCATTTAATTAGAATTCTCTTTTTGACTATTTCGGCAGGATAAATTCTAATGTGATCTTCGCACTCGATTAGCATTATAGACCCGTTTAAATTATATTTTTGAACTAAATCTTTTGGAATGGTCATGCGGTATTGAACACCTGTGTTAGTCCTCTGTTCAAACACTTTTACAGTTCGCATATACATTATACTCGTCATCTCTAAATAAATCAATCATGTTATATATATTTATGACTAAATCGTCTTATATAAAACTATTTCATAAAACTTATTTTTAAAACTATGTAGAATTTTAAATGTTAGGAGGTGATAATCTGGATGATTGAAGCAATGTTAGGAGCATTAGTTGCGGGAGTTCCAGCGGTTAGGAGGTTGATCAAAGACAAAAAGGGTGCTAGCGTAGTAATCACGGCGCTTACACTTGCAGTTGTGCTATTTGTTGCGGCAATAGTCATGTCGCAGTTGGGCGGACAGGCGACAACTATAGCACAGCAAATGAACGACACTGGAGCGATTAATTACATAGAAAACGTCAAATCGATGAGTTGGAACGCATTCTACCTATTCGCAATAGCAATAATAATCTTGGCGGCGGCATTTATAATTAGGATTGTGCAAGGTATGGGTGGCGGCAGCGTTGGGCCATGACAGAGCTTTTGTTTTCCCTCTTTTTTTGTGGGGCGATAGCATTATACATAGCGGGTCACATCACTCGAAGGGTGAGCATTCTTGGCGCATGTGCTTTGTTCTGTGCTGTAAACTTGTTTTCACCCTTCGTATACCTACAAGATGCAGATTTAGCTACTAAAGTCACGATAAGTATTGTAAGCTTGGGTATGGTCTTCATAACGCTCGCTCAGATTTATAACGTAATTCATTATAATGCGTTTGATATAAATAAGGAGGTGAAGGTTTGATGCTGTTTGGGAAAAAGCCTGATCAGAATCAACCTCCTCAGGCTCAGCAAGACAAACCAGCAATCGATCCAAAGACAGTTGAGTTGGCAAAGCAAGTCGATAGAAGCATAATTTTCCATTTCGCATATCCACACAAAATTGACAAGCAGTTGTTAGAGCGGTTTAATCCGTACGTTGGATGGGATGCCGCAACAAGTTATCTCGATGAAGATGACCTAGCAGTTCAACTCTTAGGGTTGAAGGAGCAAGAAAATTTACAGTTTGCGTTCGGGTTAACAATTGAAGAAGTAAACAAGAACAGACTTGCATTCATAATTATAGATTTACAGGCTGAGGATACGGCTTATATCAGATTGCGGAAGAGTCTTAAGGCTAAGTTGCTGGATCTAGCTCCAAAAACGATATTCGAACGCAGAGATGTGTTAGAGCACAACGCCGACGGGAAGAGAAATGGTTTTTGGGGGTGGCTTTAATTGAGAAATCTACTCAAAATTGGAACGGTATTTCCAGCGCTTTTAGCAATCGTAGGTGCAATACTATTCTTCTACACTCAGAAGTACGCTGTATTTGGATTGTATGCGATGATTACTGCTGGTGTTCTAGGAACTATGCAGTTAATGGCTATAGTAGGTTTAACACCATCTTGCATAGATTTCTTGATTGCAAAGTTGACTAAGAAGTATCTTGTATTAGAATTCAACGATTCAAGGGTAGTAAAAAAGTATCTTGCAGATCACTCAAGCGGTTTCGTGTGGATTGACGAAGAAAAGTCGTTGGGTTACATAGTCTCGTCAAACAACACTGTACACTTCTTAGATGGCGTTCCTATTGTAGTTGTGTATGGAACTTGCGGTATAGCATGTGATATAAAAGCATTAGCAGATTTACAGCAACTGTCAGAGATCGGCTGGAACAAAGACAAGCTTGTAGAATTTGCTGAAAAGAATAACATATCTTTAGAGGTGGTTTCTCATGACTGATTTGCAAGAAGAGAAGGATGCAAAAGAAGAAGCTCTAAAAGAAATCATTAGTCAGATTAACGAGTATCTCAACGCTCAAGATTCTGCAAAAAAGCAAAAAGTAGCTAAGAAGAGATTCAACTTTTTCAAGTCTTCTAATAACAATGAAAGGGGATTAAACGTCAAGGAGGCTTTCGCAGTTATTAAGCCACATCTAGACAAAGGACTGAGAATAATGGTTGCTGTAGATCCAGTATATGCAGCTAAGTGGGTTGATAACGCAAACGTTTATGCAATGGCTTCAGCTTTGAAAGCTCACGAACTCAGAACGTACGTAAGGCTTAGTAAGTTATTTGGCGGGCAGACTAGCTTAAGCAATTGGTTAAAGTGGCTAATACCAGCTGGCATATTCTTACTTCTGTTGGGAATTGCAATACATTTCGTTTCACACGGTTCTGTTCCAGCGCCTCATTCAGCACCACATACAGGATATAACATTTAATAAGGGGTGGTTTTGTGGCATCTTTAAACGAAATCATTAATCTGATTAATAAATATTTCAATACTCAAGACTCTACGAAAAAGAAAAAGTTGCTAAGCGAAATAACTTCAAAAGTTCAGGAATATCGACGTGAACACCCTATATTGCAGCATAAAACTTCGCCACCTGCTCAACAAACAACTACGCAATCTCAATCAAAAACTCAGACTACTTCTACTCAACCAAAGCCTGCAACTCAAGCAAAGCCTCCAGCTTCACAATCCAAGCCTTCATCACCCCCAAAACCCTCCTCTTCTTCAAGTCCTCAGAATAAAGTCTCTGTAAATGAGATTGCCAGTTTGGTTAATAAGTATTTCAACACTAAAGATTCTGCAAAAAGGAAAAAAATACTAAAGGAGGTAACTTCAAAAGTTCAGGAATATCGACGTGAACACCCTGAACTACGGAATAAAATTTCGACTGCACAGCCTAAACCGCAACCTAAAGAAAAACCAAAAGAAATGCCCAAGGAAATGTACTACTACGATGGCAGTTTGCACCCCACGCCGCCGAGTGACCCTGACAAAAAGTACTACGTTTACAGAAAGAAAGGAGACAAGTATGTTTACACGGGTTATTTCACGACAAAAAGGATCGAAGAACTAAGCAAAAAGGAATCAGAAGCATGGAAAAAGTACAATGAACTTATAGAGAAAAGAAAACAGCTTGAAATGGAGGGACACTGGAAAGACGACGAGTGGTGGAAAGTTTTCAAAGAACAACAGAAGTGGAAAGAAAAATGGAAAGGATATAAAAGACAAGTTGATGAATTAAGAGTTAAGGCAGGTATAATGTCGCATATGCCCGGAAATGCGCTTCCTACTGCCCCTTTACATCCTCCTCCACCAGAAAGGGGTGTTTTGGATTATACTTCCCCTGTTAACACTAAAAACTCAAGCGGAAAAATTTACCGTAACGAAGGGTTAAAACCGGGAATTTATACTCCATCTGGATTTATCTCACCATCGAAATCATCTCCAGAAATACATAAAGCAGTTTCTCAACCTAAAACAACGGCTGTTAAAGGGAAATTAAACAAATCTAAAAGCAATCAACCAAATGTCACCAGTTTTATCAGTAAAAACACACCAAATGCTATAAGTTTTGTTAACGTTGAATCCCATCCTAATGCTAATAGCTTTTATAACAATTCCAAACCGAACGCAAATAGCTTCTATAAGCCATCACAAGCGGATGCAGGAATAGTAGAGAAATTTGTAGAAGGAGTTAGACAATCTTTCCAGCTAGTTGTGGATCACATATTAGGAAAACCACAGACGAGATTAGGTAGGGAAACGATAATTGCTCAAGAAATTAAAGATCCGTTTAGGGTTGCTGAAAAAAAGGTTAAAGAGGCGCAACACCTTGGCATTGCTGAAGAAACAGCTAGCAAATACGAGGAAAAAGTTACTGAAACGCTTAAACTTGAAGAGAAATCAAAAAACCCAGTTGTCGAGGTTAGTAAGGGTTTCGTAGGAACATTAGCATTAACTCCAACTGGATTGGCAAGATTAACTAAATCGTTTGTAACTCATCCAGTTGAAACAACTACAGCCATGGTTGATCAAGTCGTCACAGAAATGCAACAGAACCCACCCCGATTCGCTGGCGAATTAGCAGCAATGTTGCTACCAATTCCAGCAGGCAAAGTTCTAAAACCAGTTACAAAACCGATCGGCAAAATTGTAAAGCCAATTACTAAAAAAATACCGACTCCAACCATTCAAGAAATTGTAACGGGTGCAAAAGTCGAAGAATACATGACTACTGGTGATTTAACACCGCCTAAAACAGAAACAAAAGTAATCAGAATTGAACATGGCAAGGGATTTACGGATATAATTGCTCACGACACTGGCAGAGCTATTAGGAGAGTTGAATTAGAAACGAAGAAAAGGGTTACACTGAAAAAAGGAGAAGAGATTACACCATTAACGCCAGAAAAGGGTATCACATTAGCCCATGTTAAAGAAATCGAAATATCAAGACAGCCGACAAGTAAAACCGTTGCAAAGAGAGAAGGATTAGGAATTGCAGAATTGACATTTTCTCCTACGCAAGTTGAGAAAGCTAAAGCTATAACTGAAAAAGGCATTGAGGAAGTTGTATTGGGAAAAACACCCGACATATCAGACATGATTATGCATACAAATGTGGGGAAAGTCCCAAACGTTAAAGCCGAGATCATATCAAAACCGATAGAAAAAGCTTCAGAACTAGCTGAAAAAATAAAGGAGAAAACAAATCTCAAAACCGTAACTGTAAATGAGAAGATACTAAAAGAAGCTTCTAAATCGAGCGAAATGATAATTGAGCAACCAACAAATGTAAGACATTTCAAGCAAGTTGGAGAAGAGATCCTACCAGTTTATAAAGCAGAGAAAGTTAGAATGCAAAAGATAGAGTTTAAGCCTGAACTCACGAAAGAACTACTCCAGCAGAGCGAGAAAGTTAAGAAAGTCAAAGGCAAGGCGGTAAAACCCGAGGAGTTAGTTCCTGAAGAGAAAGTGATAAAGCCGAGAATTCGGGATAAAATCTTTGGTGGTGAGGTTAAGGAGGTCATCACAAAAACAGAGAGGGAACAAGCACTTGAAAGGTTAAAAGAGCCTTCTTATCGTAGAGAGCTTGCAAAGACATTGAGAGACATCTACATCTACGGCAAGGAGGGGAAAGGAAAAATCGTTGAAACTGTGAAAAAAGAAGCAAAAGAGGGCGTTAAGGAGATGGAGAAAAAACTCGCAACAGATTATCCCGTTCTCAAGGAAGAAACAATATTTGACATTCTAAAGAAGTCTACTAAGAAATTTGAGGACATTATTAAAGTATCAACGAGCGTAGGAGTTGGAGGAACTGAGGACATAAAGAAGAGTGATAAGAGATTTAGAGATATAAGTCAAGAAATACAAGACACAATAACAAGAGCTGTAGGAGAAATTCCGAGTATCAAGATAGAACCGTCTAAACAATCTATTATTAAGCCGTCAATCATCAAACCAACAATAACTCCTACAGATACTAAACTTAATATCAAAGAAGGAACTCAGACTGGTGAAGGAACAGGAACAGAAACTGGAGCTGGGATAGATATTCTGATCGGTGGAGGAACTAAACCCAAAACTAAAACTGGAACAGATAGCCTAATAGACCTTGGCAGTGGCGAGGAAACTAAAACAGAGACTGGTGGAACGGTTATACCAGATATTCCAATAGACATCGGTGGGGAAACTAAAGGGGGAACTAAACCCAAAACTAAAACCGAAACCGAGACAATTGAAGAAATAAAGCCGAAAAATAAAAAAGAAACTGAAATAACCATACCAGACATTCTAATAGATATTGGCAGAGAAACTGAAACTGGTAACATTGTTATAGCTCGGGAAATTGTAGAAGAGCAAACTAATACACTCACCGATACAGTGTTTTTAGAGGATATTACTCCGCAAATAGAAGAGATAACTACACCAATAGTAGAGCCAATAGTTAGCCCTATAGTTGAGCCAATAGTTGTTCCTACGCAAGGGATTATACCAACACCATATCCTCTTCCAGAATATCCACCTCCTCCCGTCATAAAACCGCCTCCACCTCCACCAACCACTAAAAATGGAGAAGACGCATTAGGATGGGAATTTGCATTAAGTGTGCTTGAACAAGCCGTTAAAAAGAATCCTATTGTAGATGACCCGCTCAGCGTTGAGATTGACATTGATTTTGACATAGACTTATTCGGAGGTGGTAAAAAGAGGAGTAAAAGGAGGAAAAGAAGATGAGCGCCTACGCATGGGCGATGATGTTCATCACAATTTTCATTTTTTCAATGGTATGGTATTTTGCAGTTAGTCCACTATATTATTACTCGCTTAAAACAGCAGTAATGAACAATTTTACAAGCTTGCCTGGTGCGGAAGTGTTTTACAAGCTTCACATTGGATTGTTCCCCTACATCCCACTATACGCATTCATTTTACTCGTAATAGGTTGGACAGTTTACGCTACAAGAACGAAAAAGGAGTGGTGAGCCATGAATGTTTGGAAGGCGGTAATGGGATTGACCGTAGGACTGTTAACGGTAGTAATAGCTTATACGTTGTATTTTTACCCACTCATGATAGACATTTACGATGTTTTCTCATCGTGTGGTATGATTGACTCGCAGACTGAAAGCTACTACAACACACTGTTGTTAATTGCTGGTTTCTTCGGATCGTTCGTGACAGTCGGTTTGATGGTTTGGGCGGTTATTTATCTCTCTAAAAAGGAGGTGTTCGAATGGGAAAAAATTCGTTAAAATTATTTTTACCGATTATTATTTTTATTGTATTACTGTTTGAGGTTGGGGTAGCGAATGCTATATCTCCTCCTGTAATCGATCAGGATCATCTTGTATTATGGTTTAGATTTGATGAGGGAAATGGCACCACAGTTTATGATTTTTCGGGTAATGGTAACAATGGCACGATTTATGGAGCGAATTGGACTGTCGGGCGTTACGGTTACGCTTTGAGCTTTGATGGAGTGGATGATTATGTTGAAGTGCCTGATAGTGAAAGTTTGAATATAACAAAAGAGATTACGATTACAGCGTGGATAAAACTTACAGATGGTGGAGATAGAAGTACTGTTGATTATATAGTAGGAAAACGAAAACAATACGTAATATTTCAAAATGATGCTAAATATTCAATAGAAGGTTGTATTATAAACTCAACAGGTGCAGTATTTTTTACAGGCAGGTTTTATCTTACCAATTTACCAAATCCTGATGATTGGCATTTTATCGCTGTCATTTATGATGGTAGTGAATTAAGTTTATGGGTTGATGGGGTAAAGAGAAAAAGTGTGTCTGCAAGTGGAGATATAGCTGTAACCACAAATCCGCTCTCGATAGGTAAATATCTTTTAGGCGCCATCGACGAAGTCCGCATCTACAACCGTGCTTTATCTCCAGAAGAAATCAAAGCAATGTATGAAGCTCTGAGAGTCAAATTCTACGACGAGAGCAATGGTGAGAAGATAAAAGCCAACGCTACCATCTTCAACGCCAACCACAGCATTAACCTCCAAGTCGATTCAATTACTAAAGAAGCAGTATTATTCCACAGTCAAGTGCCAGAATACAGCGAATACTACTTAACAGCTACTGCAGACGGTTATGCAACAAGGCATAGAGTAATCCAGCTTAGTAACGATAGCCTAACAGAAGTAGACGTCTACCTACCTAAATCGTCCGAATCGATCGCTAACGTAATCGCAGTGAACGACATAGTCGGAGAATTGACTGGTTATCAAAACTACATCAGGCTAAGCGTTGGAAACAAACCGATAGAAGAACAGAAACTACAATACGGAAGCAGTCCTACCGAGCTGAGAGCTGATGTCTACTTGCTTAAAAGCAAACCATACATAATAACCGTCTACAACGAGCGTGAAAGCAGATGCCTCGGGTGGATTTATCCTTCGCTCGACGGTTACATCTATTTGCACGTAAGCCAGTTAAATTACTCCAAAATAAGAGGAGATTTGCCAGTGCAATACAACGTAACATCTACAAACGAAACCATAAGAGTCTGGTATAAAACGATTTACGGAGAGACTACATCCGCTAAAGTCGTTATAACTGATAGAAACGGCACGGTAGTATTCGAGCAAACGCTAAACACTCCAGAAGGGGTTGTCACATTTCTCAAAAACGATTCCGATGAAGATTACATAGTAAAGCTTGAAATAGATAACAGCGTTGAGAAGGTGAAGTATTCTAATTTAGTATTAGGCTCTAAATTAGCTATCAAACTACCTCAGCTCGATGTTGGAATAGAGGGTTACGACTTTGCAACGCTACCCGCTTGGATGAGAGCAACGTTCTTCGGCGGCTTGTGCATATTTACAGCATTGCTGTTCAAGAAAAGATATGTGCCCGTAGGACTTACGTTATCCCTTGCGTTGGCTGTTATATTCAACAGCTTAGGCATTTTAGAGTTGCCACAGACACTACTGCTCGCTTTAACCGTTTTAGTTGGCTTAGCGTATTTCGTGTGGTGGAGAAAGAGGGAGGAGGTGATTGGAGGATGATCGATTTCAGAAAGCTATTCGAAGCTGTATTCTTCATAAACTTGGCTATTGCATTCGTAAACTATGCCTTAGCTTTCCCTGTGCAATGGAGTCCTCATCTCAAACCAATATTAGATTTGTATAACAGCACATACAACCAGCTTTCATACATACAAGGTCTGAGCGATAATATGTTTATGCAATTCGGCGCTTTCGTGCTCACAGCTGTAGTTAGCATAGTTTTGATAATACCGTTCCTGATAATGGCTCCAGTATTCGTATGCGATTTCATAAACACTATTTTAGCCGACTTGGGAATTCCAGTGCCAATAGGCTACATATTCATCTTGCCAGCTTATTTAGGGTTCGTTTTCTTCGTGTTTGACGTGTTGAGAGGAAGATTCGTCAACCCGCCCGGGTGATAGTATGAAACTCCCCAACATGATGTGGGTTAACCAAACGGAAATCCAGATGATGCTCAACGGTAAGTGGTATTTGCCAGTGCAGAAAATATACAGCGGCATGTCCGAAATAGCTCTGATAGTTGTAGCTTTCACGACCCTCGCAATAGTCCAAGTCAAAACGGACAATGTGGTAGCTATGGCGTTCGTAGCGCTATTATTCGCAGGAATTAGCGCCATGTTCATGCCTACAATTGCTTTAAAAATAATGTATATAGTTGCGGTGTTCGCTATCGCTGCTACGTTGTATATAATATATGGTAGAAGGTGATAAAAATGAAGCATAGTAAAAAGACTGTCTTAATTATAGACGAAACAAGAGGGATTATTAAGGTAGTGGACGGTTACAAGAAAATAATCGAGTCAGATGTCAAAACAGTGTTGAGAAAATTAGGTCTGCTCTGAGGTGGTGATTTTATGGGTAGAAGAAAAAGAAGGAGAGGTAAAAGTAAGGGTTGGAATCCCGTAAAGCATCCGGGTAGCTTGAAGAAATATGGGTATGAGTTAAAAGACGATAAAGATACGAGACACAGAGCTTTGGGCAAAGCATACAAGGCTTACGGCTACAATAGGTTAGTTAGGAAGATAGGCTTTTTGGCAGGTGCAGCAGACTTACCGCCAAGACTTAAAGCAAGAGCTAAAGATGATCTGGAATGGTTAAAAGAAGAATACGGTAAAAAACTCAGAAAGAAAATGAGAAGAGCTTAGCTAAGCCGTGGAAACATCCTGCGTTCTATATCTAAACTCGCCACTTAGCTAGTATCAACTTTATTATAATATCTTTTTCATTCAAATCAACTTTAACCCAAAATCTGTTACACTTGTTTATATCAGTGACTATATTATTATTTTTTAGAATATTCTTAAAGACATATTTTATGAACATTTCATGGAATTTCGGATGATAAAAAGATTGAACATAGTATAGAGTCCAGATTTTGCCGTAACTGTAGCCACTTGGTAAATATGTTCTTTGATCAAGGTCTTGAATGGTTGCATCTCTGCGCAAATGCAATTTCTTCTCAAGCATGTCAAGTAGATCTATCTTGATCTTTCTTAAATCGTTAGGAGTGATAGTATATTTCTCCCTAATAAATTCATCTGCAGTTAATGTTCCAATCTTCTTCACATGAGCAAAGTCTTTCCCTTTCGAAATTTCATAAATCGTCGCATTCTTAATGTAATCTCCCTTCTCAATTTGGCTGTAATAATACCTTCCTAAATCCCAAACTGGTAGATGTTGGTCTAAAATAAAATATTGATTATCTATTTTTATTGCTGTGGCTACATGACCTGTTTCCTTGTTTTCGTAATTTATATCTAAAACATATACTGGGGAGTAGTTCATCGCCAAGAGAAGTCCTGCTGTCAGAATGGCATAGTCCCTACAGACTCCTTTTCCTTTCTTAATAGTCTCATAGGGTGTTTGGTAATAATCGCTTATGCTACATATAACTTCTACATCCGTAATCACATCATAGTTGGGATCTTTTGTGTAATATATTGTCGGTGGAGGTATATTCGCTTTTAGATAATCATACTCAATATTTTTATCCTCCCATTCAAGGATGTTCCAAGCGCTCTCCTCAATAGTCTTACCTTTGAGCTTCATAGCTAAATCTTGTATCTTTAGAAGTTCTGAAGAAGATAAAGCCACTTCTAGCGCATATTTGAGTTCATAACGCCAAAGTTTTTCTCTAAGATTAACAGGTGGAGGTGGATGTTCTTGTAGGCAATAAGATAAGGACACAACAGACATTAACAGTAGGATTAACAGTATCCATCGATGCAAATTCATTTAGGTTAGCTTAGTATATACTAAAACTTAACCTTTTCTATTTTTAACTACTAATATATTTAAACAATTGTCGAGTAGAAATACATGGTACCAGTTAAAGATATTAGGCAATTGTCGAGTTATATAACATAACTTCAAAATTTTTATTTTGTAGAATTATATTTTAGAGATATGGCCATATGGTCATAAGTCTATATGCCCCCAGATCCCGGGGGATAAAAAATTATTTTACGCCTAAATTTAAATTTTAAAAGAATTTAAAAATAGTTCAACTTCTCAAACTAAGTTCCTAATAGTTCGAGAACTTGGACTACAGGAACTTAGTCATACTTCTGAACTAATATTAGTTCAGAAGAATAAACTATATATAGTTCAAGCAGGTGACCATGTAATATGGAATGCTTGATAACATTAAAAAGAATTTATGAAATTTTGAAAGCCATAGGGCAAAATCCTAAAATAACTACAAACAAGTTGCATGAGCAATTAAAATATCCTAAAGCATCACTTATATGGTACCTCGAAAGATTAAATAAAGCAGGTTTGATCGCAAGATTAGAAGATTACGATGCAAAAGTTCCTTATTACTATAAAAGACCTAAGCAGCATATCCTAACACCAAAAGGCAAGGAATTTTTTAACGCTTTAGATGTTATAATCCCATTTATTGATGATTTACTTGAGAAATAAATTTTAACCCTAAATTTAGATTTTAAATATGGTAACACGAGCTCCTGCTATTTCAATAATATTTAATCTTACTAAGAATACAAAAATTGATAACCTATCAAAAATCTAATAAAGAAACCATAAAAATATTTTATTTAGATTCCTTTTCAGCTTTTATGACTTCTTTCAACTCTTTAAGCTCTTGCGTTAGACTCGTTATTAATTCAGGAAGCTCACTAAGATTTTCAATCATTTCTTCAGTAGCTCCAATAGGTATTGGTATTGCCGCAACTTTCAACCTCCCAGTCGTAGTAAAAGATTGTTCAAAGAATTTATTCGCATTCTCAACAAATTTGCTCAAGTTCTCGATTAGAGTCTTTAAATCCTCTTCCCTTAAACCAACTATTTTTACTTCAACCGGTTCTCCCACCTTTTCACCCCCAACGTTTCTAAACAGTCACTAATTATCGAAGCCAACACTAAAAGATAAGAAACTTTCTCTTCTTTCTTCTTTGCAAATCTTGCTTTAGATAGTACTTCCTTAGCTAGTTTAAGTTGGAGATCAACGTATTCCATATCGCTTAGGAAAACTTTAGCATCCTCTCTGAGCCCTAAATTTTGCTTTAGCATAGAGCTCACCAATGAAATCATATATGATAAAAACTTAACTTTTACGGCTTTATAATCCATATCAATCGTGATCAATTGAAAACCGCTCTCGATTTTTATCTTGTAAGAGTGAAGAAAATCCAGAGCGGTTTATTTGAGAAATGAAGAGGTCGATGTTTGAGACTGTTGCTCTGACTGTATATAGTATGTATGTATAATATACATGCATACTGTATACAGAACCATGAAGAAGTATGTATTGTATAACGAAGTCTAATAATATTCTAATCGTCTAATATTCTGAGCGTAGGTTTTCTTTCATGAATGAAATAATAATCCCTCATTCACAAGCTGTATACAGTATGTATATAACATCTACTTTATCTTGCGAAACAAATCTTTGACAGTAGCTCCTAACTTTTTAGCAATATCTTCTAAAGTTATTATTTCCTGTATACCCTTTTTCTCGGATTTATATATGTCCCATAACGCCAAATAGTCTTTTTCAATTTGTTTAGCTTCTTTATTATCAAAAATAATGGCATATTCTATATTTCTCCATAAGCTGCTTTCTGTTAGATTAACAGAGCCAGTAATAGCATAGTTATCCACAATATATATTTTTGCATTGATTAATTGGCTTTCAGCTATAATTAATTCAAGGTTTGGAGGTTTCCATGTTTTATCTCTCACTAATCCAAAGAATTTAGTAGTTGGAGTTAATGCATTGAGAAGAAATTTAATTGTGTTTTTATTATTTCCTGCTTGACTAGTTATAACTTTTACTTCTACACCTGATTTTGCCAATTTTACAATTTTTTCAGCATATTTTAGTCCAATAAACGGACAGCAAACATATAATCGTTCCTTTGCACTCAATATTAATTTCTCAATATGTATCCCTACTCCTCTTCCAACATATGTTTTCACGTAAAACCCTCCAAAGAAAGACTAATCTACAACCCCTACACCCTCAGACTCTAGAATCTGCTCAACTTCTTCAAATTTCTCTAAAATCTTTCTACCAAGAGGAGTTAAGCTATATAATTTAACAGGTCTACCTAATTCGTTTATTCCAGCTTCTTCATTAATCAATCCCAATTTTTTTAACTCTTCTAACCTCTTATATAGTGTTTTTTCACTTATAGATTTTATAATCTCCGCCAACTTAGATGGCTGTATTTTTCCATGTCGTTTAATTTCTACTAATATTTCATACATTCCTTTTTGGAAAATATAACTCATGGCTTCTATCATTCCTATAAGTATAGGATTTCCCCATTTTTTATTTCTTTGCAGAGTTTTTTACAGTTTTACAGTAACAACGAAAGTTTTAAATGCATGACTTTCTACAGTTATACTGTAAAAAGTAAAGTAAAGGTGGACTAAGTATGGCCAAGAGGTTTGTAGGTGTGAAACTTACAGAAGGATTATACGAGAAATTACAAGAATACAAGCGTAAAAAAGACATAGATACAGATTCTGAGGCTATAAGGGACATTTTAAGACAATTTTTGATAGGAGGTGAGAATTAGTGAGTAGTAGAAGTTCTTTTGCTATTGACATTGAGCAAAGAGTTAGGATAAATAAATTGAAGAAGCAACTTGAAGAATCGACGGGAAAAAGGATTTTTGACAGAGATTTCATGCAAATTCTTTTAGATACTTTTGAAGAACACCAACATAAGAGTTTAGTTGCAGAAGCTCAGAAACTAATTGAGTTAGCTAATGAACTAATTCTAAGGGAGGAAATGATTAAAGATTACGAGAAATTAAAAGAAGAGAACGAAGAGTTAAGAAAGCAAGTAGAAGAACTAAAAGAGAAATTAAATAAAGTGGATTTAACACAATACAGTGCTAAGGAATTATTCTACGCTTTTGTAAGGAGATTGAGTGACGAATTAGAACAGCAAGGATTCAGAAATGAAGAAATAGACCAAATTATGAAGACTATTACACACATAGCGGTTACTGTTTTCCCTATGCGTAGTGATAAGCCAAACTACAAGGCTTTAGCTAATCTCGTATTTGTGAGGTGATAAAATGGCAAAGAAGAAGAGAGTTAAATGGTATAATTTAGCTTATTCGGATGATGATTCGAGAACTGTACAAATAACTCTTAAAGAATTTGAAAAGGAGAGTGATAGACCATGATTCCTGTTTTCAAGGATTTCATTAGGGCTGATGTATATTATATGATTATAAAAGGTGAAAAATCATGCAAAGAGTGATTTTTCCCAAATATCTCATTTGGCTTTCTGAAATAATTTATCGCTTGTTAATTCCAGTCATTGTCCTTTCTGAATTGAGAAATAGAAGAGAGGGATGAGGAGATGGAAATCCGCAAGGCGAGGATAAACCATCTTGGAATATTGGAGATATATTACAGAGATAACGGCAGGTCATATATAGGTTATGTTAAGGGAGATTTCTCAAAAATTCTAGAAG
>Ga0190327_1000057_pt1 | contig 18680 bp, 17 predicted proteins | sample 48720401_MG_FD_161667 | JGI IMG/M metagenome (GOLD analysis project Ga0190327, IMG submission 161667) | Hydrothermal vent sediment bacterial communities from Southern Trench, Guaymas Basin, Mexico - 4872-04-0-1_MG | ecosystem: Environmental > Aquatic > Marine > Hydrothermal vents > Sediment ... | reverse complement strand
GTGCCGGGTCTTTTGATGATCGAAGCAAAAAGGTGTCTATCAGTCTGGTTAAAATTCTGCAAAAAGCCAATATCAGCTTTGCCATCCTGGGTACGGAAGAAAAATGTACCGGCGATTTTGCCAGACGCGTCGGTAATGAGATGATGTACCAGATGATGGCTCAGGAAAACATTGAAACCCTGAACAATTACAAGGTTAAAAAAATTATTGCGGCCTGTCCCCATTGTCTTAATACGCTCAAGCATGAATATCCCCAAATGGGGGGAAATTATGAAGTGATCCATCATACCGACTTCATCGATCAACTCATAAAATCCGGTAAGATCACTTTAACTAAAACATTGGAAGGCGTTTTGACCTACCATGATCCCTGCTATCTGGGGCGGTACAATGAAATTTATGATCAACCCAGATCCATTTTACACTCCCTGGCAAAAGACGGCCTCAAAGAACTTGACCGGCATGGACAGGAAAGTTTCTGCTGTGGTGCCGGCGGCGGGAGAATGTGGTTGGAGGAGACCATTGGTAAAAGAATCAATGTGGAGCGATCAGAAGAGATTGTGGGTCAAAACGCCACGACTGTGGCAGTGGCTTGCCCGTTCTGTTTAACCATGATCGAAGACGGCATGAAAGAGCTGAACAAAGACGAAGACATCAAAACACAGGATATCGCCGAACTTGTAGCCAATAATATGGCGTAAAGCCAATCAACACCCCCGGATTCAAATCCTGTATCCGGGGGCCTGTCTTCTTCCCCCCTTCTAAAGAGATTATTATTTTCAGTTGAAATTTTGTTTTTCATTAATTGTTGAGGTATTTTCTCACCTTCCCCAAAAAAATATTGCATTCTCTGACAAGCCGTTGTGTATTTATTGTAGATACAATCTAAGCCATATCTATTTAGTGCCCGACCGAAAACTGTCAATTTTTTCTGACCACGGGGTTTGTGGATTCTTCTTCTAAATAAATAAGCTTTTTGCGTATCATGAATGATTGACAAAAGGTGTTTCGTCTTGTAATATGCTTGAAAATGAGACGCTAATGAGAAAAGATATTATGCCAAAACCCTTTATTCCAGAAAAACTGCCGCTTGAAAATATAAACTGGGAAGACCTACTCACCAAGATTGTCAAAGCAAATTCCGCAGTGGCAAAATTTGATGGTCTGCTTGAAAGCATTCCAAACCCTTTATTATTTTTAAATCCACTTATGACCCAAGAGGCAGTGTTATCATCCAAAATTGAAGGAACACAGGCATCGCTGAATGAAGTTTTAGCGTTTGAGGCAGCTCCAAAAAGAAAACAGGACAATATTAACGATATTGAGGAAGTTATCAATTACAGGAATGCCCTTCTGTTTGCCACAAAGGAACTTGAAAACAGACCCATCTGTTTAAACTTTATTAAAGACATGCACAAAATACTTCTACAAGGAGTAAGGGGTCAAAACAAAGCAAAAGGTGAATTTAGGAGAATTCAAAATTGGATTGGAAAATCAAATTCGACAATTGAAACAGCAAGCTATGTTCCGCCAGCACCGCATCTTCTCTTAGATTTTTTATCTAATTGGGAAAAATATTGCCACTATGATGAAAAAGATAAACTTGTACAACTGGCTATAATCCATGCTCAATTTGAAATCATCCACCCTTTTTTAGATGGAAACGGAAGAATTGGCAGAATTCTTATCCCTCTATTCTTGTTTGAACAAAAAATCCTTAAGTATCCGGCATTGTATGTGAGTGAATTTTTTGAAGAAAACAGACAGAATTATTATGATAATCTAAGAGCAGTATCAGACAAAAAAGCATGGCATGAATGGATTAATTATTTTCTTGAGGCAATTACCAGTCAAGCTATAAACAACACAAAACGGGCTAAAAGTATCATTCAGCTATATGAAGAAATGAAGCATATTATTCAAGATGTAACCAAATCACGAAATTCTTTGAAAGTTCAAGATTTTCTTTTTTCAAAATTAATATTTGAAACACCAAATTTCACAGAGTCAACAGAATTGTCAAAACCACATGCAGCCAGGGTGATAAAAAGTCTGCTCGAAAATAAAATAATAGACACTGTCACACCTGCCCAAGGTAGACGTCCGGCAATGTATTCGTTTAAGCCATTAATGGATATCGTTAAATAATTAAACGAACTAGCAGGGCCACTGGACTCACTCAATGATCCGCTCCCGGCATTATGAACAAACAGCTGCATTTTCACGTTATGCATAAAAACTAACCATGGCAAATTCCTATTGGCACACTTATCGTTGTATAGATTTGTCAGGCTTCCATTAACAGTGATATCTCAGCGTTTGATTTTATAGGTAAAAGGAATGTTGTTATTTTTACTAAAATTTGCTACCCCATACCAGGAGAACATGCATTAACAAAAAGGAGAAGATATGCATCGTGTCATGATACACCCGGCATCTTACGATAACTGCCGAGATGCAGTGGATCGAGCCTTTGAGATTTTTCCCCAGGAGATTGCCCAAAAAAAAGTTGTGATCAAGCCCAATGTGCTCCGGGCGTCCACTGCAGAAGAGCACATTGTGACGCACCCGCCTTTATTACGGGCTGTTGTTGAAAAAGTTGAAGAGATGTCCCCGGCTGAGCTTGTGGTGGGAATGGAAGGAAATGGTCCGGCCTCACCTGAGTTAAGGGAGATTGGCCTGATCCTGGCTGCCGATAATGGCGTGGCTATGGATGGGGTTGTCGCGAGAATGATGGGGCTTGATCCTGTCCGCCTGCGGTTTCTCCAAAAAGCAAAGGCCATGGGGCTTGGGGAGTTTGATTCGCAAATGGTTCAAATAGAGGGAAAAATGCGAATCCTGTCTGATTTCAAGCTTCCGCCCTTAGGCGGTGAGGCCATTTTCGGTAACCCGGAGATTCAGGAATTGATGAAAAACAAGACGCTGGTCAGGCCCCAGGCCGATCCGGAACTGTGCACGGCATGTGGTGACTGTATAGATCATTGTCCCGTATCTGCTCTTATAATGAAAGAAAACTTTCCTGTGGCGGATGCCGACATCTGTATTACTTGTTTTTGCTGTCAGGAGATCTGTCTTGAAAAGGCGATGACTCTGAAATGAGGTTAATAACGGGCTCCTTTGGGAGGATCAGTTAAAGGAAAAGTATATGGAAAAAAAGATACATTACGGATGGATTGTGATTTTCATGGGACTGGTTACAACAGTTGCTGCTCATGGTTTTGGACGAATGGCCTATACAATTTTACTGCCAGCTATGAAGGACGGGCTAAATTTCGATTATACCCAGCTGGGGCTTCTGGGGACGGGCAATTTTATCGGTTATCTCTCCATGGCCATCATAGGCGGATTCCTATCGGCCAGGTTTGGCCCAAGAACAGTCATTACTATTGCTTTGGTCCTCATGGGTGTCACCATGATACTGACGGGTCTGGCCAAATCATTTGGTTTCGCTTTTTCCATGCGGTTGTTAACGGGTCTGGGAAATGGTGCGGCGTATGTGCCTGCCATGGCTCTGGGTTCGGCCTGGTTTGCCGTTAACAGGCGTGGATTTGCCACCGGAATTGTTTCAGGCGGCATTGGATTGGGGACGTTTTTATCAGGGATCATCGTACCGTTTATTTTGACTTCATATGGAGCAGATGGCTGGCGGTATTCATGGTATATTCTGGGAAGCATTGTTCTACTGGTGGCAATTTTTGTATTTTTATTTTTACGGAATCATCCCGAGGACAAAGGATTACTTCCGGTGGGGCAGGAAGAAAAGGGCGACATTCAAAATTCATCGGTAAAGAATAAAGTCTCGTCTCTGGATTGGGGTAAAGTATACAGGATGAAGGCACTTTGGTATTTGGGAATCGTTTATTTTTTTTACGGCCTGTCCTATATTATTTATATTATTTTTTTTGCCGCTTACCTGGTGAAGGAGATGGACTACACAGCGGCATGGGCAGGTGGTTTATGGGCCACAGTTGGCGGATTAAGCATTTTTTGCGGTGTGATCTGGGGAAGCATATCAGATCGGATCGGTCGGGGTAAAGGTGCTGCACTGGCCTATTTTGTCCTTGGACTTTCCTATATCGTCTATGCGGTATTCAAGTCTGAAGCCGGATTTTATTTGTCTGCTGTTCTTTTTGGTTTAACCGCATGGAGCATCCCCACCATTATGGCAGCCGCAGCCGGAGATTTTGTGGGTCCCAGGCTGGCGCCTGCCGGACTGGGGTTTATAACCCTTTTCTTTGGCATCGGGCAATCCATAGGTCCAGCCCTGGGAGGATATCTTGCGGATATCAGCAACTCTTTTACACTTCCGTTTCTTATCGCCGGAGGCATTTCTTTTGTGGGAATGATTTTTTCATTTTATTTGAAAAAACCGTCTGAAAATTTATAATAAATCCATGCGCTTTCGTATGATCCGGTATAAAAACAGGCTTAATAAATGGGTTTCATGGCCTCCATGTATGTGCGCAGTTCTTTCCCAATACGTTCAACACCGGTGGAGCGGATGGCTTCATTGACCTTGATGAGGTTGACATTGTCCACACCATTATTTTCAACATCAAGTCCTTTACCGATGACGTCCGCATCGAGTTTTTTCATGAAACCTGCCAGTAAGGGGATGGCTTTATGGTTGAAAAGATAACATCCGTATTCAGCTGTATCTGAGATAACCACATTCATTTCATACAGTTTTTTCCTTGCAACAAGATTGGAGATCAGGGGAAGTTCGTGAAGCGATTCATAGTAGGCGGATTCTTCACCAATACCGGTTGCGACCATGGTGTCAAAGGCAAGTTCCACGCCTGCTTTGACAAAGGCAACCATGAGAATTCCCTTGTCAAAATAGTTTTGTTCTGGGATGTTCTGATCGGTTGATGTTGATTGTTCAAACGCGGTTTGGGCGGTTTCATCCCTCCATTTGAGCAGGTCGGCATCATCATTTGCCCAGTCTTCCATCATGGTTTGGGAAAATTTTCCTGACATGATGTCATCCATGTGCTGGTTAAACATGGGTTTAAGAAGGGTTTTCAATTCTTCGCAAAGTTCATGGGCAATAAATTTTGACGGGTTGTCAAGCCGGTCCATCATATGGGTGACACCGCCGTGTTTTAATGCTTCGGTAATGGTTTCCCATCCATGTTGAACCAGTTTTGAGGCATATTGGGGATCAATTCCTTTTTCAATCATTTTGTCATAACAGAGGAGAGACCCTGTCTGGAGAACACCGCAGAGGATGGTCTGTTCTCCCATGAGATCAGATTTTACTTCCGCTGTAAAAGAAGAATGAAGGACGCCTGCCCGGTCTCCGCCAGTGCCGCAGGCATAAGCTTTGGCAAGTTCCATTCCCTCTCCTCTGGGGTCATTTTCTTTGTGAACGGCAATCAACGTTGGTACGCCAAATCCCCGTTTATATTCTTCCCGGACTTCTGTTCCAGGGGACTTTGGCGCCACCATGATAACGGTGATATCTTTTCTGATCTGCATGCCTTCTTCTACAATATTAAATCCGTGGGAATATGAGAGACACGCATCCTGTTTCATCAGCGGCATGACCGCTTCAATGACAGGGGTATGCTGTTTGTCCGGGGTCAGGTTGATCAACAGATCTGCTGTGGGAATTAATGCTTCATACGGTCCCACATAAAATCCATTTTCCGTGGCATTTTTCCAGGACTGCCGTTTTTCTGCGATAGCAGAATCTCTCAAGGTATAGGAGATGTCCAGTCCGCTGTCACGCAGGTTCAGTCCTTGGTTCAGTCCCTGAGAACCGCACCCGATAATGACTATTTTTTTGCCTTTTAAGGCTTCAACACCATTGAATTCGGATGAATCCACAAAACGGCATTGGGAAAGTTCTTTCAACTGTTGCCTCAATGGCAGGGTATTAAAATAATTTTGACCCATGATGGCCCCCTTTTTATAAAAATTAAAGATGATACAGTTAACTTGTATTGATTATAACGGTTTTTATTGTTGCGTCAAATGAATCATTCGCAATATTAAGTTGCATAATTTGAAACATGATGTTAGGCATATTTAAGATATATTTAAATACAGGGGATGAATGGACATTCGGAATTTAAAATTATTTAGACATCTTGCTGAGACTTTGCATTTTGCAAGAACCAGCCAGGCCTGTTATATCACGCCGTCTGCATTGACACGGGTGATCCAGCGGATTGAAACGGAGCTGGAGGAAAAACTCTTTGTTCGGGACAACCGGTCTGTGGAGCTGACGTCAGCCGGGATTGCATTTAAGAGATATGCAGATGATGTTCTACAGCGATGGGACAGACTCCACGACGAGTTGTCTTCTGATAATGCTCTTCAGGGGCAACTTTCGTTATATTGTTCTGTCACAGCAGCCTATGGCATCCTTCCTGACATGATGGCAAAGTATCGAAGCACCCATCCCGGTGTACAGATACACCTTGAAACCGGAGATGCGGCAAAAGCCCTGATCAAACTTTCAAGCCAGGATGCGGACATGGTTATTGCCGCCCTGCCGGACGTTGTGCCCAAAGACCTTGTTTTTAAAACCATTTTTCAGACGCCTCTGGTTTTTATTGCGCCGCTTCAATATCCTGAGATTGTTATATCTACATCTGACGGGATTGACTGGGAACAGACGCCCTTGATCATTCCGGATCATGGATTGAGCAGGGACCGTATTGACCAGTGGTTTGCAAAGGAAAATTTTATTCCCAAAATTTACTCCCAGGTGGCAGGAAACGAGGCCATCATTGTTATGGTCAGTCTTGGCTGCGGTATCGGACTTGTTCCCAGAATGGTGCTGGAAAAGAGCCCTTTTTTTAATCAGGTAAAAATATTGGAGGGAGCTCCGAAACTGCCACCGTTCAACATTGGTCTTTGTACCCGGAAAAATAATGTTGACAACCCAAGGGTCAAGGCATTATGGAGCATTGCCGGTGAAGGAGAAATCATTAATGACGGACATTAAATTTTGCACGGCGTGCGGATCTCTTACAGAATTGAAAATTCCGCTCGATGATGATCATGCCCGGTCTGTATGTACAAACTGCGGCCTGGTTCATTATAGCAATCCCAAAATGGTAGTGGGATGTATTCCCGAATTAAACGGACAGATCTTGCTGTGTAAAAGAAATATTGAACCACAAAAAGGCAAATGGACCCTGCCGGCAGGATACCTTGAAAACGGGGAGTCGGTTCAGGATGGCGCTGTTCGTGAAACCAGGGAAGAAACAATGGCGGATGTTCAAAACATAGACCCCTACCGACTTTTTAATATTGTTTTTGTTGATCAGATTTATTTTATGTTCAGGGCGACTTTAACCTCTGACAAATTTGGTCCCACAAATGAAAGCACGGATGTTAGATTATTTGACGAAAAAGATATCCCCTGGGATGATATTGCCTTTGAAGTTATCAAACAAACCCTTGAGCATTATTTTTTAGATAGGAAAAAGGGAAAATTTCCTTTCAAAATTTTTGATCTTCGCTGATTTATTTTTATTATTATGTCGATATAGACTGTTTTATGGATTGCAATTAAGAAAATTAAACTATGGAATGCTCAGGGATATTAAAAGGAAAAATGGATAAAACTCAATTGATGACTGATCGGTTTAACAGGATTAAAAGAGCTGTAAATTTAGAAAATCAGGATAGAATCCCGGTGGTTTTAGAATATTCCAGTTTTGCTTCTAATATCACCCGGACACCCATATGTGAATTTATTGGATCGCCTGCAAAGGCAACAGAAATTATGATTCAAGCCTATAAAATGATTGGTGAAGCAGATGCAATAAACTATGGTTCATTTTTCCCTTATGGGCTTAATTCAGATACCCGATAAAGTTGAAAAAGTTATGGATGCAATTGTTCCAACACTGGTACAATCTAAATGCAGGCAGGCAAAAGAGAAAGGGTATTCCATCATATGGGTAGGTGGCTGGCGGACAGCGCCCTGCATGATTTCACCACAGATGTGGGACCGGTTTGTCTGGCCGTATTTTAGCCGGATTGTGAATGAAGTGATTGATTCCGGGCTTATCGCACTTCTTCATCTTGATGCAAATTGGACCAGAGAATTAAAGCGCTTCAGAGAATTGCCGGAAAAAAAGATAATTATGGCACTTGATGGCGATACGGATATTTTTCAAGCTAAAAAACAATTAGGGGATCATTTGTGCATTATGGGAGATGTCCCTGCTACATTACTTGCCTTTGGTACAAAAGATGAGGTCTACACGTATTGCAGAAAACTTATTAACGAGATAGGCCCGGAAGGTTTCATCCTTCATTCCGGGTGTGATATACCTACAAATGCAAAATTGAAAAATGTTCAAACCATGGTTGAAATTGCTATGGAAACATAAACAAAATGTGACAGTATCAATTGGATAGAAGGAACGGCTCCTTTTATTTTTTTTAAAACTTGCCTATAATATTTTTGTAATGATATTGTTGTCTAACCGTTTCGTATGTATGGTTCAAAGCTTGAGTATAAAAATATAATGTAATACGATTGAAGTCTCAAAGCACATAGCTGTTAATGACTATTAAGGAGCTGTATGAAAAATGACAGGAGGTTCTTGTGGATCTAAGCTATCGAATGCATCTTTTGATCGTGCTGTTAAGCATTGGTGTAATGGCCGGGGGCGGATTTTTATTTAAAAAATTGTTGACCCCTGATTCTTTCGGTGTTTACGGCCCTTACAGAGCGGACGCCATTGCCGAAGCAGCCCTTGTTCCCATCCGGCATGGGACCAATGCATCCTGCTTCAAATGTCATTCTCGTGAAGCAACGTTTCATAAAAAGGGTCGCCATCAGACCATATCCTGTGAATTTTGTCATGGAACTTATGCAGATCATGTAGCGGATGGCAAAAAAATCGGGACACTGCCCGTTAAAAAAGAAAAGGAGATTACCACCCTCTGCCTGCGGTGCCATAACACTGAGATCAAGGCTAGGCATGAAGAAGTCATCAAGACCGTTGCCATGCCAGCTCATCTCAAGGATCAGACTGTAAAAATCACTCACAATTGCAATCAATGCCATTATGTTCACGCACCTTTGAAATATATTATCCGGGCAAAACAGATAACAGGATTGATGGAGGCAGGATCATGAAAATTTTAAATCCCTCCCCTGAAATGGATCGACGGTCGTTTGTTAAAAAAGTATTAAACGGAACCATTGCCGGGTCTTTGTTTCTGGCTTGGCCCATGGGGGGAGGCAGTTTTGAAACCCCTGAAGAAATTCCGGGAATCAAGGGCAAAGACTATGATCTCCTTAACCAGGAATTTGCCTTTATCGTGGATATTACCCGGTGCATCGGCTGCGGGTCCTGCTGTGTGGCAGACAAGCGGGAGTACAATGTTCCCGATGGGAATTACCGGACATGGGTTGAACGGTATGTCAAGGGATTCAGCGACCAGATTTATGTAGACAGTCCCCATGGCGGTCTGGACGGATACCAGCACCCTAGAACAGATATTGATGAGGAAATAAGGGACACCTTTTTTGTGCCCAAACTTTGTAATATGTGTAAAGAAGCTCCCTGTGTCCAGGTGTGCCCGGTGGGAGCCACGTTTATATCACCGGATGGATTTGTCCTTGTGGATGAAAAACGATGTGTGGGGTGTGCCTATTGTATCCAGGCCTGCCCCTATTCAGCCAGGTTCTTAAATCCGATTACAAAAGTGGCGGAAAAATGCACCTGGTGTTATCACAGGGTCAGAAAAGGGCTGTTGCCAGCCTGTGTCGAGGTCTGTCCCACAGGCGCCAGAAAATTTGGTTCCATGAAAGACGAAACATCTGAAGTCTATAAAATTTTGAAAGGCCCTGGTGTTCTGACAGTTCTTAAAAAAGAAATGGGGACCTTTCCCGCACTCTACTACAAAGGTGCCAGAAGGGAGGTGATCTGATGGATGCAGCCCATACCCCGGCAGCCATGTTGGTTACCAATTATGTTTTCCCCAATGATCTTCATGTCCATTGGAGCATGATGATTGTTCTCTACCCGTATATCACCGGCCTTGTGGACGGGGCATTTATTATTGCAGCGCTTTATTATCTCTTTGATGTCAAAAGCCTGCGCCCTGTTGCAAGGTTTTCTCTTTTGTTTGCCTTGGCTTTTCTGGCCATTGCCACTCTGCCGCTTTTGCTCCATTTAGGAAGGCCGGAACGAAATTTTAATATGCTTTTAACCCCCAGTCCCAGTTCAGCTATGGCAGGGTTTGGATATATCTATGCCGTGTCCATGGGAGTCGTTGTCTTTATTATTTTGTTTGTGTACCGGGAAGATCTTGTGGAATTAAGGGCCACCTCAAAAGGCTGGCTTCAGCTTTTGTACCGGGCTTTGACCTTTGACAGTATTGATCTTTCAAAAGATGCCCGTAAGCTTGACCAGAAAATCATCCGGTTTCTAGTGGGTATCGGTATCCCCATTGCCGTAGTCCTTCACGGATATGTGGGCTTTATTTTTGGCGGGGTTAAAGCCAATCCCACATGGTCAACCCCTTTGATGCCGGTGATTTTTTTGTTTTCTGCCTGTGTATCGGGGATATCGGCCATTATTCTGGCTTATATTGTCATCCGCAAAGCAAAGGGGCGATCCATTGATCATGAGTGTATCAAAACATGCATAAAAACATTGACGCTCTTTTTTATCATGGCCTTTACCTTTGAGATGCTGGAGGTGTTTTCCCATTCCTATTTAAAATCCGGGTATCACCACATGGTGGAAGGACTGTTAAACGGTCCCCTGGCAAGTTCCTTCTGGTTATGGCAGGTCAAGATCTGTTCGGTGATCCCCTTGTTTGTTCTGGGCGTGATGGTTCTTTTTACTATCAATAAACATGTTTATAATTTTACGGCAGCCATTGTCTCGGCCATCCTTTTGCTGCAGGTATTGATCATGCGATGGAACGTTGTGATCGGTGGTCAGCTCATGAGTAAGAGCGCAAGAGGTTATACCGAGTTTCATCCTGAATGGTTTGACAAGGAGGGAATCGTTGCTGTGATCATTGTCATGGCCATCCCGTTTATCATTCTTTTTGTATTGAGCAGGATCTTTCCATTCTGGACAGCAGACAATGAAATAAATGTAAAATAAATTTTAACATAAATTTAAGATAAAATCATGAAAGGAGGTAATGCAGGCAAGTGGTGAGGCAATGCAAAAAACTTTTAAAGTTTTTGTATTTTAATTTAAATTTTGGGAGGGATTGAATATGACTGTTTTAAGGTCATTACTAATTTTTATGATTGGTTCTGTTTTTACAGCAGGGGCTGCTTTTGCATTGACGCAAGCGTCCTTTGATGTAAAAAATCTGAAAAACATCGAAATGAACAAAAAATGCATCACCTGTCATCTAAAAGAGAACAAGTCCCTGGTTCTCCAGTGGGAAAAATCAGCCCACGCAGCCGCAAAAGAAGGCCAGGTGGGGTGCTATACCTGTCATGCGGCAAATAAGGGTGATGAAATGGGTTACAACCATGAAGGCGCTTTTATCAAGGCCGTTTTGACACCCAATGACTGTTCAAAGTGCCATGAGCCCGAGGCAAAGGGGATGTCTGTATCTCATCATGCCACTGCCGGTGAAATTATGGCATCCCTTGATAATATGCTGGCAGAGGTGATTGGTGGGATGCCAAGCAACAAAGCAAATATGGCCAGTGGCTGCTGGCAGTGCCATGGATCTATTGTGTCACTGAAGCGCGATAAAGAGGGGAAATCCATGCGGTCCAAAACCGATGCACCCCAGATGGATTACAATACTTATCCCAACTCGGGTATTGGTCGAATCAATCCTGATGGTACCAAGGGTGTCTGCAATGCCTGTCATACCAAGCATTCTTTTTCTGCATCCAGAGCCAGACAGCCTGAAAATTGCGGCAAATGTCATTTGGGACCGGATCATCCACAAAAAGAGATCTATGAAGAATCCAAGCATGGGATTGCCTATTACGCTTCGGATAAGGGCAATTCTCCTGATGGCATGAATATCATGAAAGACGGTGCCTGGGTACTGGGGGATGATTACCATACTGCACCCACCTGTTCTACCTGTCACATGGGATCGTATGTTAAGCTCAATGGCGCTGTTGCTAAAAACAGCCATAATGTGGGAGACAGGCTTTCATGGAATTTGAGAGCGCCTGTTTCTGCAAAATTGAATCGGGCGACATTTACAGACGGAACCGTGGCAGATATTACAGGTGACATCGCCCCTCGTCCCGGTCAGACAGCCAAAACAAAGACCTATATCCGGGAAGGTGACAGACTCAAGAAAGTGATTGCTGAAAAAAGCATCAAGACGGTTGTCTCCTGGCAGGAAAGGCGTTCCACCATGCAGGAAGTGTGCAAATCCTGCCATGGTATCAATCATGTTAAAAATTTTTATGAGCAGCTAGATGATGTGGTGAAGCTGTACAATGATAAATTTGGTAAACCAGGTGTAAAACTGGTTAACATGTTGAAAAAAGACAAGATTTGGGAAAATTCAGGATTTCAGCATAAAATCGGTTATACCTGGTTTGAAATTTGGCATCATGAAGGTAGAAGAGCCAGAATGGCAGCGGCTATGTTTGCACCGGATTACACTCATTGGCACGGCCTCTACGAAATTTCCAGGAATTTTTATCATGAATTCCTGCCGGAAGTTCAGGAGTTAGCTGATCATGCTGGTAAGGGTGAGAAATACCGTAAATATATTACGGAGCTTCTGGCTCAACCTGAGCATGTATGGATAAAAACCGGTGGCAGTGCAGAAACCATGAAGTTAATTGAAGAAGAAAACAAGTTAAGATATAATCAGTAACAACGGGTTGTTTCCGGCAGGATGGCATGACATGCTGTCCTGCCGGAAATTTTTTGGCAGATAAGTATAGTAAAAAATGAGAAAAATGCAGAAAAAAATAATTTGCAGAATTTGTGTGATGATGGTGCTTCTATTCTCAGGTCTGGCCCAGGCCAATGATCTGAACAGCTTGTTTGAGCAGGTTGAAAAGTTAAAAATAGAACGGCACGGATATATTTTAGGAGCAGTGTTGAATCAGGAACAGATGGAGACGGCTGCATCCAATTCGGTTGATGTAGCGTTACCGGATACAGTTAAGTTCAAGGATAAAAATTTGTATGTTGTGGTACAAAAAACAAGTCATCGGGTTCTTGTTATCTATGAGCAATTTGAAGCTGCATCACAGCAAAAAATTCAGGACATAGTTGGTGACCTGTATATGAAGTTTGATGATCCAACGGTTCTGGCCCACGATAAAGTGGTCTACTGGGCCTATGCAAAAAAAGGAATTATAACCTCCAAAGAATTTGATGCAGCAAGACAGAACAAGAAGAAACTGGATATTCTTGCAACGGTGAAATTTATCAGTGATATCAATATTATGGAAAAGATAAAAGAATCTGACCCCGCCACAGGCCAGGTCTATTATATTATCAGTTCAGATCCGATTTTAAAATTTTTCAAGGAGCCATAACCTGACATAGTTGATATGGCTTTGTCGTCTCAATTAGTCTTTTTCTCCAATGGCCCTGCAGACCTGTGCCACAAGAAGTACCATATTATCAATACTGCCAAGTTCGGCATATTCATCTGCCCTGTGGGAATTTGCTCCCACAATGCCCATCCCGTCTATGGTGGGGGTACCGGCAGCAGACGTGTAATTGCCGTCGGAACACCCGCCGGTTGAAATCCATTCCATGGGCAAGTCGATTTTTTTTCCTGTTGATCGAATCAGCTCCCAAAGTTTGTGAGTCGCGTCCCCCGGTTCCATGGGCGGTCTGTTAATGCCGCCTTGAATCGTTATTTCAGAGCCTTTTAAATAGGGATGTTCCGATAGGGTTTTAAAAAAGGTTTCAATCCGTTCTTTCTCTTCAAGTTTTAAAATTCGCACATCAATCCGAGCTTCGGCTCTGTTCGGAATTATATTGACCTTATCCCCACCTGTGATAACGGTTACCTGGGCAGAGGTTTCCATATTATTTTGATTCAGTTTGTTTATCTCAACAATTTGATGGGCCAGTTCGACCACGGCATTGATGCCTTTTTCCGGATCAGCTCCGGCATGGGCTTCCTGTCCTTTTGCAATGACATGGAACCAGCCCCCGCCTTTTCGTTGAAGAACAAACCGATATCCTGGCCGACAGGGTTCAAACACAAAGGTTCGTCGGCTTTTTTTTGCCGTAGACATAATCCATTCTTTGGAAGCATTAGAACCAGTTTCCTCATCGCCGTTAAAGGCAACACAGACCGAGAGTGAATCAAGAAACCCCTCATGTTTAAGAGTTTCAAGAACATGCAGCACCACAAGCAAACCGCCTTTCATGTCGCAGACCCCGGGGCCGAATGCCTTGTTCCCTTTGATTGAAAAAGGGCGTTTTTTAACTTCCCCAAAGGGAAATACTGTATCCATGTGTCCCATGAACATGATATCAAAAGGTTTTTTGGAAGGCCGATGTTCCGCATAAAGGCAGGGAATTTTATTTTCGCCTAAAAATAAAATTTCGGTATCAAGGCCGATATTTTTGAATCGATCTTCAAAAAATCGGGCGACTCTTTCGATTCCGCCTTTATTGTCGCTGCTGCTGTCAATATTAACGATGGTTTCAAAATCGGTAATAAATTTTTTGTGCCGGGTTTCAATATAGTGTTTCATAATTGATCCAATCTTTTTAAAAGAGGTTTTAAGCCGAGATACCATAGAAAAAATACATAATGGTCATGACCACACCAATGTATAAGAGTGTCATCCCACTGCCGGCTCTGACATAATCTTTTACCTTGTAACCGCCGGGCCTCATGATCAAAGCATTGACCTGGTGGGTAGGAAGGATAAAGGTGTTTGATGCAGCCACGGCAACCAGTAAAGCCGCCATTCTCGGATCAGCATTACATTGGACAGCCATGTTCATGGCCAGGGGAATCATCAGTACAGTGGCGCCAACATTTGATATTACCAGGGTAAAAAAGGAGGTTAAAAAACCAATGAGTAAAAACAGGATAAGCGGTGTCAATGCCCCCTGCATAAGGTTGGCAATGGAGGTGGATAAGTAAAGCGCTGCCCCTGTTTTTTCAAAAGCAATCCCTAAAGGTATCAGGCCTGCCAGCAGAAAAACCGTCATCCAGTCAACGCCCTGATATGCTTCATCAATGGTTAGAACTCTGGTGAGAATCATACTGATAGCCCCTGTCAGTAATGCGATGGATAATTGGACATTAAATCCAAGCGCCAGAACCAGGGCCAGAATCAGACTGCCAATAGCAAATCCTGCTTTTTCCGGGTGCATGAGTTCACCCTGGATATGCTCAGTAAAAGCAAAGTCTTTTTTTCGTCGCAATAAATGAAATTTTTCCCATTGGCCAAAAAGGAGGAGTGCATCACCGACCTGAATTTTTGTTTCAGAGATATTTTCATAAAAAATCTTATCCCTTCTGAATAAAGCCAAAGGGTTGACCTGGAATATTTTTCTGAAATAAGCCTGGTGCAGTGTTTTTCCCACCAGTTCAGACCGGGGCCTTACAATGGCCTCAGCGATGCCGGAGCTGTCAGGAGATAATACCTCGTTTAACCTGTTGAGTTCATGGCAAAGCTCCCATCCCAGATCTTGAGCAAGATTTTTTATATGGGTAGCATTACTGATGACACCGATAATATCTCCGGGTTCAATAATATCTGCCCGGGCAGGGACGGTAACTCTGAGTCTGCCATCTCGTTTTCCCTGTTTACAAATGCAGATAACCGTTGAATGATACAAAGGCCGTATTTTTAATTCATCCAGTCGTTTTGTTTCAAAATTTAACGGAATATTCAGTTCATAGGCATTGTGGATTTCTTCACCATAGGTGCAGTCAAGATCATGGTTCAAAAGACAGTCAGGGGCTGTATTTGATTGTACTTTTGGTAATATGAATTTTCTAAAAAAAATGAAATATAGAATTGCCGTTATAACAAGGGCGATACCGATGGGCGTGACACTGAAAAGACCAAAGGCTTCAAATGTTTTGTCTCCCAGAACATCTGGATTATTGGCCCACCAGGCTGCCATCAGATCATTTAACAGGATTAACGGGCTTGATCCCACCAGAGTAAGACATCCACCGATAACAGCACAGAACCCCATGGGAATCAGTATTCTTGAAATGGGCACATTCAATTGCCGGCAGATTCGGTTGGTTGCTGGTAAAAACAGGGCTGCCGCACCAATGTTCTGCATAAAACTGGAGATAAACGCCACGGTTCCGGCAATTGAGGCCATGATTTTTACCTCACTTTTCCCGGCAAATTTTATGATCTGCCTGGCAAAAATATTCATGACCCCTGTTTTATCAAGGCCGTCCCCAATGATGATAACGGCAATGATGGAGACAACCGCATTGGAACTAAGCCCGCTGATGGCCTGGGGTCCTGTTATCACACCGGATAAGGGCAGAAGTACCATCATTAGAAGCCCGACCATATCCACTCTTACAACCTCGAAAACAAATAAAAGGGTTACAAAAATTAAAAATCCAAATACAATCATCATATCCGGGGTCATTTCAATGGAGGGTATCATTTTTTATGAGGCACCATATTCCTTAAGATAAGCATCAATTTTTGCAAGCATGCGATCATCCAGAACAATCCGACCATCTATTTCTTTATTGTGGAGATAATTCTTTATCTCTGTGATGGTGACAATGGAGTGGATGGGAATGCCAAGGGTTTTTTCCACTTCCTTTAATGCATTTTTATCGGTGTTGCCTTTTTCCTGGCGGTTGACGCTGATGATAATGCCGCTGACCGTTGGGTTTTCACAGGATTTAAGGATTTCAAGAGATTCCCGGATGGCTTTGCCGGATGTAATAACATCATCCACTAAAATCAGCCGGGTGTCGGATGTCAGGGGCATGCCCACCACAAGGCTTTTGTCTGCATAGGTTTTGGCTTCTTTTCGATTGAATACATACCCTTTGTCCATGCCCATATCCGATAGTGCCTGGGCAGCAGCAATACATAAGGGGATCCCTTTGTAGGCAGGGCCATAGATGCCGTCGAAGTTTCCGGAGAAATATTCCTGTATGGCTTTGGCATAACAGGCACCGAGTTTTTTGATTTTAAGACCCGTGTCAAACATGCCGGTGTTAATAAAATAAGGGGCAATCCGACCGCTTTTTAATTCAAATTCGCCAAATTTTAAGGCATTGCAGTCAATTAAAAATTCAATAAATTCTTCTTTGTAGGTCATTTACAACAATCCTTTGCAATATGTCTATTTACATCGCCAGGAAAAATACTGGGCAAGATCAACCTCTTTACCGGATTTTAACAGGGCTTTTGTATTAAAGTCTTTTATACCACGAAGGGCGGAAGAATCAAAGACCGGGCCGTCTTTGCAGACCACCTGTTTGCCGCAGACACAGGCGCCGCAAACCCCGAATCCACATCTCATGTAGCGTTCCAGAGAAACCTGGCAGGGGATATGGTGTTTTTCGCAGAGGTTGAAAACATGGTACATCATGATTTCAGGGCCACAGGTATAGACCCTGTCAAAGTGTCTGCCCGAAGCAATTTCATTTTCCAGGAGTTCCGTGACAAATCCTTTGCGGCCGAAACTTCCATCATCCGTGCAGAAGAGTCTGTCCATATCAAACCGGTCTGGAAAGAGGATAAATTCTCTGGATCTTGCTCCGTGGATAAAGCAGGTGTTTTCGGGAAGTTGTTCTACCAGTGTGGCCAAGGGTGCCATGCCGCAACCACCGGCAACAACGGCTACGGCATCCTCTGGTTTGATATCAAATCCATTCCCAAAAGGCCCTCGAATGCCAATCAGGTCGCCTTTCTCCAGGGTAATGGCTTTTTGGGAAAAAATGCCTTTGGCCTCAATGGTGATGGCAAATTCATTTTTTGAGTGATAGGAAATGGTATAGGGCTTTTCATCAATTCCTGGAATCCATACCATGATGAATTGACCGGGTTTGAAGGGCAGGGCATAATTGAAGAACAGGGTGGCAAATGCCGGGCCGTCAACTTGTTTTTTTTCAACCCTGAGCATGATATGTTTCTGATCGGTAATGGTGGTCATGATGCGTCTTCCTTATGGGCTGCCCCTATAATGTCTTCCAGAGTGTAATGATGATCTGAAAGCCAGGTATCTATTTCATCGGCGACCGTTTGAAACACATCAATTCCCCTGTACCGGACGGCACTTCCCATGCCCACAAGAGTTGCCCCTGCCATCATCATTTCAATGGCGTCTTCTCCTGTGGTAATGCCGCCAAGTCCGATGATGGGAATTTTTACGGCCTTATAAATATCAAACACACACCGGACAGCAACAGGCTTTATCATGGGGCCGGAAAGCCCCCCTTTTTTAAAGGCCAGCACCGGCATTTTGGACTCAATATCAATCACCATTCCCGGGCCCACCGTGTTGATGGCGCAGATAGCATCGGCCCCTGCATCTTCACAGGCCCTGGCAATATCACCGATATCCGGGGCCTGGGGGGTCAGTTTTACAATAAGCGGAACATTGATTACTTTTTTAACGGCAGACACAACATCATGGGAAGACTGTGGGTTGATCCCGAATATCATGCCATGCTTTTCAGAGTTGGGACAGGAGATATTAATCTCGATAAAATCCGGGTTTTTGGAAGATACAAATTCCGCCACCATCCGGTATTCTTTAACAGAT
>Ga0190327_1000055_pt1 | contig 19065 bp, 16 predicted proteins | sample 48720401_MG_FD_161667 | JGI IMG/M metagenome (GOLD analysis project Ga0190327, IMG submission 161667) | Hydrothermal vent sediment bacterial communities from Southern Trench, Guaymas Basin, Mexico - 4872-04-0-1_MG | ecosystem: Environmental > Aquatic > Marine > Hydrothermal vents > Sediment ... | reverse complement strand
GATATTCTGTTCTGCTTTTTCACTTCGGGAACAACCGGTCTTCCTAAAAGGGTCGGGCATACAGCCATATCATATCCGGTGGGTCATTTATCAACCACTATAATGCTGGGGTTAAGGCCGGATGATATCCATCATAACCTGAGCACCCCCGGATGGGCAAAATGGGCATGGTCCAGCTTTTTTGCCCCTTTTAATGTTGGCGCTACCACAATTGGGTTTAAGTTTTCATTTCTGGATGGAGAACAATATCTTGATGCTATTTCAAATCATGAAGTGACGACATTTTGTGCCCCTCCGGCCGCCTGGAGAATGTTTGCGAACATGAATCTGGATTCCTTTAATTTGTCGTGTTTAAGGCAATCTATCAGTGCTGGAGAGCCCTTAACTTCCGATGTGATTGAAGAATGGAAAAACCATACTCACACAGCGATACGAGATTTTTACAGTCAGACGGAGTCCACAGCTATGATTGGGAATCCACCTTGGATGAAAGACAAGATGCGACCCGGCGCTTTGGGATTTCCGTTGCCTATGTATGATATGGCGTTGCTTGATAATGAAGGCAATGAGATCACACATCCGGGGCAAGTCGGGCATATTGTGGTCAAACTTGATAGATGGCGGCCGATCGGGCTTTTTTTAGAATATATTGGCAGCCCTGAAAAAATGAGTTCTGTTTTTGTGGATCATTATTATTATACCGGTGATCGGGCATCATTTGATGAAGATGGGTATTGGTGGTTTGTGGGCAGAGCCGATGATGTGATTAAATCTTCGGATTACCGGATCGGTCCTTTTGAAGTTGAAAGTGCCCTTGTAGAATATCCTGCTGTAGCAGAAGCAGCAGTCATCGGTGCACCTGACCCCAATCGATATCAGCTTGTTAAGGCCTATGTGATTTTAAATCCAAGCTATCCGGCGAATAGGGAACTGGCGCTGAAATTGTTTAAACATACCCTTACCATTTTACCAAAATTTAAGATTCCAAGAATTATAGAGTTTGTCTCTGAAGTTCCCAAAACCATCAGCGGGAAAATTCGCCGAATTGAATTAAGACAGGCTGAGGTTGCCAGAAAAGAGAATACAGTTGATGAGGAAATTAAAGAATATTTTTACTGGGATTTTCCTGAATTAAGTTCCAGAAAGTAATTTAAATAAAGGGCATTTCAACCTCTACCTCGCCACTGCCGCTGCGTAGGAATTTTGCTGAGGGATATTTTTTCTGGAAGACCCGGATCATTTTCCGATTTTCAGCCAGAACCGTTGCGATGAATTGTTTATAATTGTTTTCCTTTGCAATGGTTTCAAGAATTTTAAGAAGATAGGAAGCAATCCCCATTCCATGGAGTCTTTCCTTAACAAGAAATGCTACTTCAGCGGAATCAGCATCTGCTTCAGCATAAGAGCCAATGGCCACAATCTGTTTTCGTTTGCCCAACTGCATCAGTCCGATGATAGTCATGTTTCTTCGATAATCCACCAGGGCCCATTGTTTTTGAAGCATGTCCCTTGAAAAGATTTTTCGTTTGTTAAAAAATCTGTAATAAATAGAATCTTCCTGCAAAGAATAGTAAAAATGTCTGGATTCAAATTCATCAGACGGTAAGAGGGGCCTGAAATCAATGGTTTTTCCATTGGCCAGTTTCACTGAATGATGGTATTGATCCAGAAATAGAAGGTCCTGGGTCGTTGGTGGAAGCTGATCCGGGAAGATATAATGCCTTTTTTTAGCTTCTTCTATCAATTCATTTCTGAATTTTGGATGAGCAATCCGGGTCAGTTCCATCACCCGTTGATAAATACTTTTTCTTCGCATCTCAGCAATGCCATACTCGGTCACAATAATATCAATATCTCCCCTGGTGGTTGCCACACCGGCACCTTCACTTAAATGAGTGACAATTCTTGAAATCTCACCATTTTGGGCGGTGGATGGAATGATAATAATGGAAAACCCACCTTTGGACATAGCAGAGCCCCTGATAAAATCAACCTGATCTCCGATGCCGCTGTAGAAAAGATAGCCTTTTGAATCTGTACAGACCTGGCCTGTCAGATCCACCTCAAGGGCGGAACTGATGGAAATAAAATTATCATTTTTTGCAATCACATTGGGGTCATTTACAAATTCTGAAGATTTAAAATAAAATATGGGATTATTGTCAACGTAATCATATAATGCTTTGGAGCCCATACATAGAGAAGCAACAACTTTGTCCGGAAGGTATGTCTTTTCTTTATTGGTGATTACTTTATTTTTAAACAAAGGCAAAAGTCCGTCTGTAATAACCTGTGTGTGGATACCCAAATCTTTTTTGTCGAAAAGATAGGGAATAATGGCATCGGGCAGATGTCCAAATCCAATTTGCAGTGTGGCGCCGTCATCCACAAGTCGGTTGACGTAATGGCCGATTCTTTCAACGACTTTCTGATTTTTTATCTGTGGAATAGATTCCAGTATGGGCTCTTTATGTTCCACAAAATAATCAATTTCATCAATATGAATAATACTGTCCCCCCAGGTTCTGGGCATTTCCGGATTGACCTGGGCGATGACGATGTCTGCATTTTTCATTCCGGAAAGGGTGATGTCAACAGAGATGCCCAAACTGCAATAGCCGTGATTATCCGGCGGGCTGACCTGTATCAGAGCGACATCAAGGCCGATTTCATGGTCTTCAAAAATTTTAGGGATCTGTGATAAGTAAACAGGAATATAATCTATTTTTCCTTCAAAAGCAGCCTGCCGCATTAAAACAGAAATAAAAAATAATTTTATAGAGAATCTCGAAAGAAAATTTTCATCATTGACATAGTTGGAAAGGGTAGATGAAAGCATTTGGTAGATAACAATATCCTGAATGGATAAATCTTCTACCATGGCCTTTATTAACCTTTGGGGCTCCCCGCATCCGGTGCCGATAAAGACCCTTGAACCATTTTTTATTTTTTTAACGCTCTCCTGCGTTGTCAGCAGTTTGTCAGGGCAAACATTCCTAAGATCCATTGAATTTCTCCTGCCGTGCCTGTAAAGAAAATTAAGTGCATTAATTATTAAATAATTTCAAACCAAAGTACAGGGAAAATAAGAAAAACCTTTTTTATAGAAAATTATAGTTTGATTTTGCCGGTATACATGGTAACACCGGGTGGTATCTTATCCAGTGAAAATCCTTTTGGTTTTGTAATTCTTGAATTATTATAAATTGTTTTTAAAAGGTCATCCCTGAAATTCGGATGTGAAATGCTCGCTATGGCAAGTGCTTTGAATCCGGTGGGCAGATCCCTTAAATCCGCAATACCGTATTCGGTTACAATAACAACACCGTCATATGCCGAAGCCGTCAGCGTGATGCCGGAAGGGTGAGCAGGGACAATTTTTGATGTTCCATTTCTTGCGCAGCTTTTCATGGCGATAATGGGAGTACCATATTTTTTATGGCTTAGTGCCCTTACAAAATCAGGCTGCCCGCCTACACCACCGTAATAGGTTGAGGGGTTAATATAATCTGCCCATACATTGCCTGTCAAATCCACACCGATGGCAGTATTGACTGAAAGGAAAGGGGCGCAGGCCTGGAGTTTTTGAGCTGAATTTGTATATATACAGGGCCTCATCTGGACCTGAGAACGCATATGAACAAAATCATAGAGCTTTTTTGATCCCATAATCAGGCTTGTGGTGCTGTATCCGGTATTAATTTTTTTTCTTTTGTTGTTAACGATTCCTTTTTTTTGAAGATGCATTAAACCATCCCCGTACAGCTCGGTCTGCACGCCAAGATCTTTATAGCCGGCTGAACTGATCACGCCAATAATTGCATCGGGAATTTTTCCTATTCCCACCTGTAAGGTCATTCCATCATCGAGGAAATGTTCGGTGATGAGTTCTCCTATTCTCCTTTCTTCATTGGAGAGGTTGTCAAAATCAGGCGCATCAAATGCATAGACAGGTTTAATGCCATTTTCAATAATATAATCAATGTCCTGCTCTGAAATGACGCTTTGTCCCTGTGTGAAGGGCATGGAAGGGTCAAGCTCGGCAATAACAATCGTGGCGGTCTCAAGGGCTGAGTGGATGGCATCAACAGAAAGACCAAGGCTGTATTCACCGGTCATTTCATTTTGGCGTACTTTCATTATAACGACATCGATCTCATAGGCACACCCTTTGCCGATCAGGCGATCCATGGTTCCTAAGGTACAGGGCAGGTAATACGCCCTTCCGGCATTGGCAGCATCTCTGACAGCACCTCCGGAGAAAATGGAGTAGGCTTTTACCCGATCTTGCAGACCGTCCTCAACATAGGGAATCTTCCCTTGTAAAAGGATATGGATCATTTTCATGAAAGGAAGTTTCGGACTTTCTTCCTTGATGGATTCGGTCAGTGCTTCAATGCTGGCAGTGGGGGTTGCAGCGTTTGAGCCGATATAGCAATTTATATTGTCCCTGTTCCCAAAATGAGTCACAAGGATTTTGCCGATATCTTTAAGTTTTATTTTAACCGGTTTTTTTTTCATATTTCCTCAAAAGTTAAAGATTTGGGTTCAAACGTAAGGGTCGAAAAATAATCTTCCATGGTTTCAGCCCTTCTGATCAGCTCAATACTTGAATTTTCTCTTAACAGCAATTCTTTTGGCCTTAGATGTCCGTTATAGTTGAATCCCATGGCATGTCCGTGTGCTCCGGTATCATGAATGACCAGAATATCACCTTCAATTGTATTTGGCAATTCTCTTTGTACGGCAAATTTGTCTATATTTTCACATAATGCCCCCATTACATCTACTTTTGACAGAAGGTGTGACGCCTCTTTTTCGTGAATATGGATATGGTGATAGGCATTATACATACCTGGCCGCATCAGTGCTGACATGGATGCATCCACACCAATATATTTTCTATAGGTATTTTTATGGTTAATCACAGAGGTGACCAGTACGCCATGCGGACCGGTGATATAACGCCCGCTTTCCATGTATAGCTTGGGTGCCCATCCATTGGTCTCTTTAAATTTTTTGAAAAGTCGGGCAGTTTCAGTGGCCATGGCATCAAGATCAAACGGGTTTGTATCCGGGATGTAAGGAATGCCCAGTCCTCCGCCGATATTGATAAATTCAAAAGTAATATCGAGTTTATCACAGATCCGCTCAACAATATCCAGCAACATTCGGGTGGTGTCAACCATATATTCGTAATTCAGTTCATTGGAGGCCAGCATGGTGTGAATGCCGAAGCGTTTCACCCCATGCTTTAGGGATTGACTGTACGCGTCAATAATTTGATCATGACTGACGCCATATTTTGATTCCACGGGATTCCCGATGATTTTATTGCCTTTCCGCCGGGGGCCGGGATTGTATCTGAAACAGATAAGATCAGGCATATCCGGTACTTTTGAAATCAAGGAAATATCATCCAGATGTGGAAAGGGGTTCCAAATGTATCAACAATTTTTGGTAAAAGGCGAGAAAGCCTTTTTTGTATGAATTTGACATCGGCATGGGGGATACGTTCCTTATTCAAAAGTTTCGGGCAGCATTATTTTTGCACTTTCTTTATAGGTGGAAAGGACGATAAACGTTTTGGCGTCTCTTACACCATCAAGGTTCGTTATTTTGGTTCTTAAAATGATTTCAAGCTCTACGTTGTCTGCCACACGCAGCTTAACCATGATACAGTCTTCGCCGGCCAGGTAGTGTACTTCCTGGATTTGTTCTATTTTTGAAAGCAGTTTACCGGTTTCAATGCGGTTGCCCGGATTCGTCATTGTGATGTGGATAAAGGCAATCATTGAACAATTAAACATGTCGGGATTGAGACGAACCTCATACCCTTTAATCACGCCCTGGGCTTCTAATTTCTTGATTCGTTCCAGGATGGCAGATGGGGCCATTCCAATTTCTCTGGCGACTTCTACATTGGGTACCCGGGCTTTTTTTTGTAAAATTTGTAAAATTTGAAGATCAATCCGGTCCATTTTTTCTCCCATACTCTTAAAAGATAATAATTAAGTATAATATTCTTATAGTTATAATTTATCAAGAATATTATACTTAATTTAATCTATTTTTACGAATTATTTCTATTTAATAGTAAGCCTGGATATAGATTTTGTTGTTGCCAATAATCTTATCCTTGATATTCTGAGTACGGATTACAAGCCCTGCCTGATTTTAAAAAAATGATATAGAATTTCAAAAAACTATTGACAATTTTTTTTAAATCATATAAATATTCTCTGTTTTTTTGATTGGCCTTGGGCCGTTAACTCAGTTGGCAGAGTATCTGCCTTTTAAGCAGAGAGTCGCTGGTTCGAGCCCAGCACGGCCCACCACCAAAAAAAAAGACATTGCGTCCCCATCGTCTAGCCCGGTCCAGGACACCGCCCTTTCACGGCGGCGACAGGGGTTCGAATCCCCTTGGGGACGCCACTTAGAATATCAAGGCTTTCAGCGTTTTGCTGAGAGCTTTTTTATTTTGGGGAAATTCAATCCTCCGCATATCAGTTGGTTTTTAGAATAAATTAATTTGCTTCGTACCATGATATATAATATTGTGATTTTTATCTAAATGCTATCTATCAAGTTGAGTGGTTGCTGTTGAGGCATAAATTAATCAATTAGGAGTGTCTAATGAAATTATTGAAAATATTATTTATGATTCCAGTGGTAGTATTGTTTTTTTTAGATATAGCGGTAGCAGGCGATTTTGATTGGATGAGAGATTTTAATATCAGAGTTGACGCTGATCCATCAGGATTCCGGGCAAGACTTTCTACTCGGTTTAATATAGGGGATGCACAGGTCAAAACCATCCTCAGCAATATTGGAAACCCTGCAGATGCTTATATGGTATGCCGTTTTGGAGAAATGTCAGGGAAACCAACGGATTACATTCTTGATCAGTATAAGTCTAAAAAGAATAAAGGGTGGGGAGTTCTTGCAAAGAGTCTTGGTATAAAAACCGGATCAAAAGAATTTCATAACTTGAAGCTGGGTAATGACCTTTACACTGGTAAGAAGAAAAGTAAAAACAAAGGTAAAGCCAAAAGTAAAAATAAAAGTAAAGGTAAAGGTAAAAACAAAGGTAAAAACAAAGGCTGATAGAGAGAGGTCTGTAAAATAATTTAATCTACCATTATCAAAGCAGGGTTAGGAATGGGCCTGCTTTGATAATGGTATTCAATGCCTGCAAATTAATATTGTGTTTCCGCCATATCAATTCTGTGATGCTTGTTTGATCAAGGTGTCATTTCATAGGTATCTTTTAATGGGATAACATGGGTTTTCCAGATTCTTGAGAACCTTTCCTTATTTACCATCGGTTTTTTAATGATTTTCCGGCAATATGACATCTGGATATCCGAGGTGTCTGTTTTTGAATAGAGTTTTAATGCATACTCTGAAAAGTCTCTGATCATAAAGTCAAAAATTTGTTCCAGCAGATCTTCTTCAAATTGATCCATATTAAATTTTTCAATGATGAGCTGTCCATAGGCCACAAGGGTGAACATTTCTCCCAGATATAAAAGAAAATCCATATTTTTTGCCTGGTTTTTATCCGGGGTTGCCTTTAAAAGCAGTTCCTGCAACAATTTTATCTGGTCTTTAAAAATATTGACGTTGGGCAGATTGACACTGTTGTAAGCAATATTAAAATCATGGAATTGAATTTTTCCAAGGCCTCTGGTGACACCCTGGTTAAAGAGGAATTCATCACAGACTGCCTCATCTCTTTTGTCGATTTCAGGGAAATCACCGGGATTGAAAAAATAGTTGGCCATGAATTTAATAATCAAAGCCATATTCACATGGACGGTTCCTTCCAGTTTTGGCAGCGCACGGATATCGATTGCTGCTATTTCAAAATAGGCGTCTTTTTCAAATCCCTTTGCCGCAATAATATCCCAGATCAGATTGATCACTGTTTCACCCTGGGTAGGCACCTTCATTTTGACCATGGGATTGTATAAAAGATATCTTCGATCTTCTTTGGAGGCGCTTCTAAAATAGTCGGAAGCCCGCTGGGAAAATAGTTTCATGGCAATAAGACGGGTATAGGCGTCCACAAACATCTGCTGGATGTGGGGGAAATCTGTCACCCATTTGCCATATAGATTTCGATTGGCGGCATGGTTCAATCCTTCATAAAATGCATGGGTGCAGATACCAATAGAGGCCCAGCCAAGGTTGAATTTTCCCACATTAATGGTGTTCAAAGCCGAATCCCAGGCATCCTGTCCTGTGGAAAGAATATCTTTGTCTGTCAAGGGATAGCCGTTTAAGGCATATTCAGCCACATAGGATTCCCAGGCAACCACATTTTGGACAAGGTCATAGTTCTCATGCTCAGGATCTACGGCAAAAAAGACATATTCATCGGTTTCAGTATTCTTGCCAAAGGTGGAAACAATACCGGCGATATTGGCATTGCCGATATAGTATTTCCCGCCATCCGCTACATATTGTCCATTGCCAAGCGGGGTTAAAGACATATCAGAGGAGTAGAGATCAGCCCCATGGGCCCTCTCCGACAGACCAAAGGCAAAAATGTGCCCGTCTTTTAATAATTGTGCGGTCTTCTGTTTAATGGCTTCATTGGAACTCATCCAGATGGGTCCCAACCCCAGAATAGTGACCTGCCATGTGTACCAGTAGGACAGGTTGTAAAATCCTAAAATTTCATTAAAATCACAGATTCTTCGGGTATCCCACCGGGCATTTTTATTGTCAATGGCATACTTCGATGGTGTGAGCAGGGTGGAAAAAATCTGGTTTTCTTTTAAAAACTCAATCAAGTCGCCATACCATACCTTCTCATGATAGTCAGATTTTAATCTTTTTTTTCCCCGGGTCTCAAAAAAATTAATGGTTTTTTTCATTATTTTTTTTGATTCCGGGTCAAGGTGTTCATATTTTTGGGTTTTCGGGTTTAATAAAGTCATCTGTTTTTCCTTTAACCTGATGGGGTTATAACTATAGTTAGTATTCAAACTTGTTCATTCAGCATTAATAACATCCGTTAAGAATCGCTTGAATAATATTTTTTCTTCGGTGGAAAAGGTTTTTAGTATGTCGTCATTGGCATTTTGCCGTTCTTTGATCAGATTTTTTTTCAGGGCATCGGCCTTTTGGGAGGTATAGATGGACAGCTGTCTTTTGTCATTTTTATTCGGTTTTTTTTTAATCCATCCGCCGTTTAGCATCCTTCCCAGAATACCGGAAAGTGTGGCCTTGTCAAGAATCAAGGATTTACCCAGTTGAGTTGCGGTCATTCCCTGTTCGTACCAAAGGCCTTCTAGCACCAGGTGCTGTAAATTGGTTAACCCATATGGGGTCAATTGTTTTTTAAAGTTTGCATGGGCTTTCTGAAAGGCTTTTGCCAAAAGAAATACCATGCAATCCGGGATGTTATTGGGTAATTTTGTCATCGTAAATTCCTTCGTATACAAACTATATAGAATAGAGGATTGGTTTTGTCAATCCGATCTGGTTTTTTTCTGGATAACCCAGAGCTTTGAAATTATCTTGCACAAAAAAAAATGTAGTGCTATCTTTATAAACTTTGTTGAAGACCTGTTTTTGAATTAAGATTGAGGCTGGGATAAAAGAGTGAAGAATTTTTTTAAAAAAAGTTTCATCTGCTGGTTTTTTATTGGCTCTCTTGGTCTTATGAGCTGTAGTGAACCTGCAACGGAAAAATCTCCCCGGTTTTTAATCAAAACACCCGTAATGACCATTACCAGTTCAGATTTTTTGGAAGAACTTGATTTGAAGAGAGCGGCATATCCATACACTATTCATGAAAACCCGGCAGAATATAATGAAATGGTGATTCATCTTGTTAGAATGCTTTCCGAAGAGATTATCCTTCTCAGTGCAGCTGCGGATAAAGGTGTGATAGTGACAGATTCAGAGGTCGATCTGGCAGAAAAAGAATTTAAAAAAGATTATCCCGATGACAGTTTTGATCAGATATTATTAGAAAATGCCATATCATATTCTTTTTGGAAAAAACGGTTCAAGAAAAATATGATTATAGATAAACTCATTGATCAGGAACTTAAAAAAAAGATCGAAATTACCTCCCGGGATATTGTGGAATTTTACAAAAAGTATCGTATGGCCGATGCTCAGGATTCTGACAATAAAGCATTGGTTTTAAAAAAGATTAAGAATGAACAGGAACTGGTGTCCCGTCTTCGGTTTCAAAAGACCCAGGATCAATACGAAGAATGGATACAACAGCTCGGGAAAGAGTATCCTGTTGAAATCAACAAGGACAAACTGAAAACTTTTTTACTTGATATTGAAAAAAGCGAGGGAAGTGAGAATGAAAAAGAGAATTAATTGGATTGTTTTTTCTTTGATGATAATAAGTTTTAGCTTTTGCCAGCCGATATCAGCAGATGTGATTGACAGAATTGTTGCTATTGTGGATGATGATATTGTCACTTTGGTTCAGTTAAGCAAAGAAACATCTCCATATATAAAAAATATTGAGTCTTCCGGATATCCGGATGAAAAGAAAAAAGAGATGGTGCAGGCCATCAACAAAAAGATACTTACTGCATTGATTGATCAGTCATTAACCCGGCAGGAAGCAAAGAAGTATCAGATCAATGTGTCTGATACTGAGATCAATACTGCAGTAGAAAATGTAAAGAAAGCCAAGTCACTGAGCCAGGAAGACCTTGAGAAAGCATTGGGTCAAGAGAGAATCACTTTAAAGGAATATCGTGAAAATATTAAAAAGCAGATATTGCAATCCAAGTTGATTAACTACTCGGTAAAATCAAAAGTGATTATAACGGAATCTGATATAAAAAAACGATATGAATCCAATGCTGAAAAATATTCTGGCAAAAAGAAGTATCACTTAAGAAATATCCTTATGGCGAATGAGGATAAGATGAAGGAAATTAAAAAAAAACTGGATAAAAATAAGGGATTCGCTCTCCTTGCAAGAGAGTATTCAATTGCATCCAACGCTTCAGATGGTGGTGATCTTGGAACCTTTGACATTCATAATTTTTCCGAAAGTATTAAAGACAGTATATCAAAATTGAATAAAGGCGGATTTACAGATGTGATATCGACTGCACAGGGATTTCAGATTTTTTATATAGAAGACATTGTTCTGGAAGGTGTCAAAACATTACAGCAGGCTTATGACGAAATTCATGAAATTCTATACCGTGAGCAGGTGGATAAAAAATTTAAAACCTGGCTTGAATCATTAAAGAAAAAGGCACATATAAAGATAATGCTTTGATTTGGCTTTAGCCTTGTTTAATGGGGAATACCATGCACAATGAACGGATAAAAATTTTAAATGCCAGTTTAAAAAGACTGCTACGGCGCGGGGCCACCAAACAGTTAGTAAATATTATTAACAAAACCCATATGGCAGATCTTTCCATTTCCTTTAAAGATCTGTCCGCTGATAATCGTCAAAAACTGTTCGTCCTCATGGATGATCCGGAACAAATCGGTCTTCTGTTCTCTCTTTTGGATGAGGCTCTTTTTCTGGAGTTTGTAAAAAATGTAGAATTTAATAAACTCGTAGATATATTTGACCACATGCCTTCTGATGATGCAGCTTCTCTTTTAACCCTTCTGGATGAAGAATTATCAGATCAGATCCTTTCAAAGATGCAGAAAGAGGAATCAGATAATATCGAGCAGTTGATGAGCTACGGAGAAGATACTGCCGGCAGTCTCATGGTAACAGATTTTATCGCACTGGAAGAGGATGTGACTGCAAAACAGGCCATTGAAACATTACAGAATAAGTATCTGGATGTTGAAATGCCGTTTTATATTTATGTGGTGGATGAATATGAGAAACTGGTCGGGGTCAGTTCGTTACGGCAGTTGGTGGTTGTCCATCCGGAAAAACCTTTAAAAGAATTTATGGCAAAAGATCTTGTCACGGTAAAACCCTATACAGACAGGGAAGAGGTGGCAAGGCTGGTGGCAAGGTATGATTACTTGGCCGTCCCTGTTGTGGATGATGATAACAAGATTGTGGGAATTGTAACCGTTGATGATGTAATTGACATCCTCCATGAAGCCGCTACTGAAGATATGTTGAAAATGGCTGGTGTGGGGGAAGAATACATTGAATCCCAGACAATATTTAAAGGGACACGGATTCGTCTGCCATGGTTGTTTGCCAGTTTTTTGGGGGGGGTAGCCGCCTTTTTTATTATAGGGGGGTTTGAAGAAAGTCTTGCAAAATTTACAAGCCTGGCTGCATTTATCCCTGTTATTATGGGGATGGGGGGGAATATCGGTACCCAGAGTTCCACCATTGTTGTCCGGGGGATTGCGACTGGAAGAATTGACCTTAAGGATTTTTCCCGAGTTGTTTTAAAAGAACTTGCAGTCGGGTTGATTCTGGGCATTATATACGGTCTTTTTATTGGGCTTGTCGCAAGGCTTGCGTTTTTTTCAGACCCATTTTCTTTGCCGTTGGCCGTTTCCGTTGGCCTTGCGATCCTGTCTTCCATGTCGGTTGCCGCGCTGGTAGGGGCGATGGTCCCGCTTGTTTTTGAGAGGCTCAATATTGACCCTGCCGTTGCAACAGGACCGATTGTCACCACTTCCATCGATATTGTCAGTGTCTATTGCTATTTTATAATAGCAACATTCCTTTTAGGTATTTAGACCTGCTGCGTATGACGAGTTTTAGTACAGATGCCATATTATTAAAAAAGATTGAATATGGTGACCATGATTTTATCATCAGCTTTTTAACTGAATCCAAAGGAAAAATATCGGTTATTGCCAAAAATGCGAAAAAGAGCATTAAACGGTTTTCAGGGGCTTTGGATCTTTTTTCGGTCAATCATATCCATTGTACATTCCCTAAAAAAAAGAAAGATGGTCTGATTATTCTTTCCCAGGCGGACCTTGAAAATGGATTTGTAAATATCCGGTATGATGTATTAAAAACAGCCTATGCCAGTTTTTGGGTTGAGTTAATTCATTTCTGGCTGGAGGAAGATAAAGTTCAATCTGATTTGTATGATCTGCTGTTTTTTTCTCTTGATGCGTTAACAACCGGCGGTATCTCCAAAGAAGTCATAAGTCTTCTTTTTCAGATCAGATTTATGAAGATATCTGGATTTTCCCCAAATATTGAAATTTGCGATATCTGTAAAACTATGGTGGATGGGATGGAACAGAAAAACATCTGGTTTGATTTTAAAGAAGGCCGGATCATTTGCCAAAACTGTGTTAAAACGAGATCAAAATATGGGATGACGGTTTCAAAAGGCACTTTAAAGCAGCTTTTTTGGATGAATAACAGTGATATCAACCGGGCAGACAGAATGAAATTTTCAAACCTTGCCATAAAAGAGGGAGAAATGTTATTAGAAGCATTTATCTCTTTTCATATGGGAAGAGAGTTTAAAAGCCTGCAATTTCTTAAACAGATAAGGATGGAAAGTTGAATTTAGAAAAAAAGCTTGCACATCATCAGGTTCAGACATCTGTTCCCTGCAGGGTGGATTTTGGCGGTACGCTGGATATCAGTACCCTGTTCCTGCCGTTAAATTATTTGTCTCCGTCAAGTTTTAATATTGCCCTGGATTTAAGAACAATTGTATCGCTTTCCCCCTGGGAAAAAGGAAGTATCAAAGTATCATCAAAGGGATTTGAAACCGCAGTTTTTAAGAAAGAGACCCCCCCGTTTAATCATCCCATGGGGTTGATGTTTGCTGTGGCAAAGTATTTTGATGCCCACGGCGTTCATATCCATATTGAATCTGCTTCGCCGCCAAGAAGTGCCCTGGGGGGATCTTCTTCTGCGGCAGTAGCGCTTGTTGCCGCATTTCATAAAGTGCTTGATATCCCCATCCATCCGGAACAGATTGCCTGGCTTGCCCACTATATAGAAGCCAGTGTGGCAGGGGTTCCCTGCGGCATGCAGGATCAGCTTGCAGCTGCTTTCGGAGGGGTAAATCAATGGGTCTGGAAAATGGGAAAAATTTCTCCTGAATTTGAACGGAGACCTGTGTTTGAGAATGAAGATGATATGAAGGCGTTTAATTCAAAGATGCTCATCGCGTACTGCGGAATTCCTCATGTATCAAAAGATATTAATAAACAATGGGTTGACTCTTTTGTTCGCGGTGAAACAAGGTTGGCTTTTGAAAAAATTGCAGATTTAACAAAAGAATTTTCAAGGGCTGTAAAGAACCAAAGTTTCAGGCAGGCAGCCGATTTGATGAACCAGGAGACAAAATTAAGACTTAAAATGACACCTGATGTGCTTGACAAGGCGGGAAAAAAGTTGTTTGAAAAGGCTGTAGATTGTGATTGCGGTGCAAGATTCACCGGTGCAGGCGGTGGCGGCTGTCTCTGGGCAGTTGGAGAGGTACAGGATATTGAAATCTTAACCCCCTTCTGGCAGGACATACTCGAGGCTGTTAAGGATGCAAAAATTCTTGACACAAAAATTGAGAATAAAGGTATTATAATAGTTTAATCAAAAAATTTTATTGAAAAAGTGGAGTAAAATGAATTTTCAAGATGTAATTTTAAACCTGAACAATTTCTGGGCGGAAAAGGGTTGTGTTCTCATACAATCCTATGACATGGAAGTGGGGGCCGGCACCTTTCATCCTGCCACACTCTTAAAGGCGCTTGGGCCCGAACCATGGAAGGTTGCTTATGTACAGCCATCAAGACGACCGACCGACGGCCGCTATGGTGAAAATCCAAACAGGCTTCAGCATTATTATCAATACCAGGTGATCTTAAAACCGTCTCCGGCTGATGTTCAACAATTATACCTGGATTCCATGAAAACCCTTGGTGTTGATCCCCTTGAACATGACATCCGTTTTGTTGAAGATGATTGGGAATCGCCGACTCTTGGTGCGTCAGGACTTGGATGGGAAGTCTGGCTGGACGGCATGGAAGTCACCCAGTTTACGTATTTCCAGATGACAGGAAGTGTGGAAGTCAACCCTGTCCCTGTTGAACTGACTTATGGCCTGGAGCGTATCTGCATGTATCTACAGGGTGTGGATAATGTATTCGATCTAAAGTGGAACGATACCATCACCTACAGGGATGTCTATCACCGGCAGGAAGTGGAACAGTCCACCTATAATTTTGAAATTGCCGATGTGGATATGTTGTTTGACCTGTTTAAAAAATACGAGGCAGAGGCGCATCGGATCGTCAAAGAAGGGCTTGTCATCCCCGCCTATGAATATGGTTTAAAGTGCTCCCATACGTTTAATCTCCTGGATGCACGAGGTGCCATCAGCGTGACCGAAAGAACAGGATATATTAAACGTATCAGGGATATTGCAAGGGCATGTTCCAAGACGTATCTCATCCAGAGAGAAGAAATGGGACATCCGTTGTTGAAGAAGGGAGGGACAATTTAAAATGAAACCACTTTTAATTGAAATAGGGACAGAAGAAATTCCTGCCGGTTATATTATTCCTGCTTTAAATGCCTTTAAGGAGAAAATCCTTGCATCCCTGGATAAAGCGAGAATTGATCATGGCGATGCCCGGATATTTGGGACGCCCAGACGTCTTGCATTAATGGTGGAAGATGTTGCAGATATGCAGAATCCGAAAACCTCAACCATCACAGGCCCGCCCGAAAGAGTAGGGTTTGACGAGAACGGCAATCCAACCATTGCCGCAGAGAAATTTGCCGTCAAGGCAGGCGTGACCATTGATCAAATTCAGGTTGAAGACATAAAAAAGGGACGGTACCTGACCGCAGTCATCGAAGAGAAGTGCGAGTCCACAGTCTCTATCCTTGAAAGTCTTCTTGAAAAAGAAATTTTATCCATTCCGTTTCCCAAAACCATGAGATGGGGAAGCCTTCCCATAAATTTTGCCCGACCCATTATTTCTCTGGTGGGGCTTTTGGGGGGGAAAATTCTTGATTTTAAAGTGGGCCATATAAAATCCTCTTCTTATATTCTGGGACATCAGTTCATGCATCCCGGGAAACATAAGATTGAATCGGCAGATAAATATATTGAGATTGCTGAATCAGCCGGTGTTATTCCTGATATCGGGAAAAGAAAGGCCATTTTGACAAAGGCCATTGAAACCTGCGCAAAAGAACATCATTCACAGATTCTTGAAGATGATGAGCTGATCAATATTGTAACAAATCTTGTGGAATCCCCCTTTCCTGTTGTGGGTAAATTTGATGATGAGTTCCTTGAAGTGCCGGATGAAGTTCTGATCACCGCCATGAGAGAACATCAGAAATATTTTGCTCTGGTGGATGAAAAGAGTAAGTTGAAACCCTTGTTCATCGCGGTTAACAATACTCGGGCAAAGGATATGGCGCTTGTGGCAAGAGGGCATGAAAAAGTATTAAGGGCCCGGTTGTCCGACGCAAAATTTTTCTATGAAGTGGATCTTCAATCTTCTTTGGATGAGTTTGCCCTTAAACTTAAAAAAGTCACCTTTCAGGAAAAATTGGGAACGGTTTATGAAAAAACGCTGCGGATTGGAAAATTGGGTGAATATCTTGTAGCAGCCTCATCCTATGATGATAAAGAAATTTTGATGCAAAATGTTACAAGGGCGGCGCAAATTTGCAAGGCAGACCTTGTCAGCCAGGTGGTGATTGAATTTACAAAACTTCAGGGCGTTATCGGCAGGGCCTATGCACTAAAATCAGAAGAAAAAGAAGATGTTGCCTTCGCCATTGAACAGCACTACAGACCTGTCTATTCCGGTGGTAACCTGCCGGAAAATCCCACAGCGTGTCTTTTGGCCATTGCAGATAAGATGGATACCATTTGTGGATGTTTTTCAGTTGGACTCATTCCAACCGGTGGTGCAGATCCTTATGCGCTGCGACGACAGGGGATTGGTATCATTCAGATCATGCTGGCAGAAAATCTGATTTTTTCTTTAACCGCCATGATTGATAAAGGGCTTGATGCATATAGTGATGATGCGGCCAAAAAAGAAGAGATATCTTTGAAAATTATAGAATTTCTTAAGAATAGAATGATCAATATTTTAACCGATACGGGCTTTTCAAAAGGAGCGGTTAATTCAGCTCTCTGGGCATCTTTTGATAATATCCCGGATGTTGTTTTAAGGGTTAAAGCACTGGATTCTTTAAGAAAAGAACCGGATTTTGAACCACTTTCAATTACGTTTAAACGGGTTGAAAATATTATTAAAAAAGCAAAAGTAAAAGAAGGCCTGTCTGTGGATGAAAGCCTTTTTGAAGATCCTTCGGAAAAGGAACTATTCAGTGCTGTCAATGAGGTCCGTCAAATCGTAGAAGGTTTGATTCAAGAAGGAAATTATAATAAAGCACTCTCGCATATTGCCACTTTAAGACCCAAAGTGGACACTTTTTTTGATGATGTCATGGTAATGGCAGAGGATCCAAAGTTAAGACAAAACAGAATCGCTTTGTTATCATCCGTGTCAGGACTGTTTAAAAATATTGCAGATTTTTCTATGTTATAGACTATAAAATTTATTGTGGAGGGAAGAGATATGGCAGGATATGATCCTGAAAAGGATAAAAAATTAAAAGAATGGAAAAACGAAGAAACAGGCCTTCTTATTTCGATTCATCAATATGGAGAGGGTGAACCAAAAGTTCAGGTGGGACCCAGGATTTTAAAAAAGAAAGATGGAACAGACAGGGCACCTTCAAAAGCCGGCAGGCTTTCCATTGAAGACATTGCATGGGTTTATGATATTATTGATGAGGTAAAGGATGAACTATCCGACCTGGTCGGACCTGAATAATGACGCTATCGTGCCTCCTCTGGGGGCACGACGAGCGCCTGATATTGGTTCTGTCGCTGTGATGGTAAGTTGTGAACCCGATATTAATTTTATAAAATCAACTGCTGTAAGCCCTGAGGTTTCCCCTTTTTTTATGAGTACCCTTATGACACCGGATGTGTGTGATAAGGGGTTTTGTGTTGCCGGACCCTTTATCGGTGCTCCTTATGCTGTAATGCTGTTAGAGTCTTTAATTGCTAAAGGGGCTGATAAAATTATTGTCATTGGCTGGTGTGGGGTTGTGACGGATCAGTTTGAGGTAGGAGATATACTGCTTCCGTATAAAGCCATTGTGGATGAGGGAACATCCTGTAATTATAAAGTTTTGGACAGAAAAATTCCCAGTTCAACTCCTGATTTAAATTTAATGGACCACTTGGCAGATCACTTGACGGAGAGGGAAATTGGTTTTCAAAAAGCAACCATTTGGACCACGGATGCCATTTACAGGGAGACGGAAAATAAAGTGGCGTATTTCAGGAAACTTGGGGCCCAGGCGGTTGAAATGGAATGCTCAGCCCTTTTTTCCGTTGCTGCTTATCGAAAAGTAAACATTGCAGGCGTCCTTGTCGTGTCTGACAGTGTGGCATCAAAAGACTGGGATCACGGGTTCAGGAAAAAACGCTTTAAACTGGCACGGCAGAATGTATGTGAATCTGTGATGGCCTTTGCTGAAAAATTGTGTGAAAATGAATGACCCAAATACAGACCGGATAAAAAAAGAAGCTATAAGACTTCAAAAGGAATTGACAGGGCACAGCTATCGCTATCATGTTCTAGATGATCCTGTGATCTCAGATGTTGAGTATGACATGATGCTCAAACGGCTCATTGAAATAGAAGAAGAATTTCCCCAATTTTCAACTTCGGATTCGCCGACAAAAAGAGTGGGAGCACCGCCTTTAAGTGGATTTAAACAAGCGGTTCATTCAATTCCCATGTTAAGTCTTGATAATGCTTTCAACGATCAGGATGTTTTGGATTTTCACAAGAGAGCCATTAAAAATTTAAATCAAGAGGACATCATATATACGGTTGAACCCAAGCTGGACGGGGTTGCGGTTGAATTAAAATATGAAAACGGAACACTTGTACAGGCAACCACCCGGGGGGACGGTGTCACAGGCGAAGTCATCACCCAAAATGTCCGGACCATTCGGTCTGTTCCCTTAAAATTACATGAAGGAAAAATGAGAGCGCCTTCCCTGCTTGAAGTCAGGGGAGAGATCATCATCAAACGGGCTG
>Ga0190327_1000054_pt1 | contig 19174 bp, 20 predicted proteins | sample 48720401_MG_FD_161667 | JGI IMG/M metagenome (GOLD analysis project Ga0190327, IMG submission 161667) | Hydrothermal vent sediment bacterial communities from Southern Trench, Guaymas Basin, Mexico - 4872-04-0-1_MG | ecosystem: Environmental > Aquatic > Marine > Hydrothermal vents > Sediment ... | reverse complement strand
TCTGAAATAAAGGCAATGTTTGTCCCCTTCATCAGGGCCTGATCAATCCGGAATAATTCATCATCTGAAAATTTCTGGGTGGGTCTTGCAATGATCAGAGCGCTTAGTCCATCGGGAATCGCCCCGGTTTTTAAATCAATCGGTTTAATAGAATACCGCGACGACACAAGCGTATTAAACACCTGCATGGCTTGAGAGGGTCTGCCCTGCATCATGGCCAGTCTGTCCGGCATAAGGGAGTGGGTACCATGATCTGACAGGAATCCGATATCCTTATTAATACCGATCAGTTTTTCTACAATCGTGTTGAGTTCTTCTTCCAAAGCAGCCGGGTCTGCCATTTGATAGGTGGTGCCGATGATGGGAAGTTCCATGACACTGATCAGGGGCAGTGTGGTTATTTTATCTTTAAATTCAATGACAAGCCCTGCGGCCCCGCTGTCTGCTGAAATATTTTTTTCCGGAATGGCAGGCCATGACAGCGCCATTAAATCATATTTTTCTCCGATAGCATCCAGTTTTTCTTTATCTGAAATATCAATTGTTTTAAATTCAAGAATGCCAAGGCTTTTATTATTGAGTTTTTCAATGGTATCAGCGACAGCTTTGCCCATTAATGGCAGTTGATCAAGTCCAATCAGAGAGGCGATGTCATTAAGGGAAGAGGATAAATACATCGTGACAGTTACTTTTTCATCCAGTCGTAATAAAGCGCTTACTTTGTTGTTCATTTTCTGGATAGCGGTTGTTAGCTGATATTCAAGGCCATTTGTTGTGGTAATGGCTTCAATCTTTTCGATTAAATCCCCGTGGATAATGACCAGACCCATATAGGCATTTTTGAATTTAATTTCATCATTTTCCATTATCCTGATCTGGATGGGCTGTATGCCGTAATTTTTTGCCATATCCCGGTTTTCATCGGTTTTCCCCATCAGGGTGCCTTCTTCCGGTGTGACATTATAAAATGTATAATTAAAATATTTTTTGTTTTTTGCAGCATATTCTTCCAGAAGATCCCTGAGAAATCGTCCTGTATTGTTGTGGGGTGCCGGAAGATCTTTTGAGAAAAAGACCTTAATACTTAAGGGTTCTGACAGGGTGGCCACTACTTCCTGGCTTGCTGGTGACAAAGAATAGATTTTGTCACGGGTCAGGTCTGCCCTGAAAAACAGGGTAATACCGACAATGTTTATCAGGACAATGACCACAAGATATAAAATGAATTTGAAATATTTTTGTTTTATTGAAAAGTTGCCCATTGTTTCTCCTTAGTTCTTCTCATGCATAACAATATAGGTTGAAAAAATGAAAATGAAGATCACACTCACAAAGTAAAGGATATCCCTGGAATCGATAATTCCTTTGGAGATATTGGTAAAGTGGGCGTTGGCACCAATGTATTCTATAACAGAAATTATTTTTGCCGGCATGAAAAATAAGAGCTTATCAAGAATGGTCAGGGTAAAGCACAAGGCGCAGCCAATGATAAAGGCAACGATCTGATTTCTTGTCAGAGATGATGCAAACAGTCCTATGGAACAATAGGCAGCAGCCAGAAAGATTGCACCCATGTATCCGCCGATTACAGGCCCGGGATCAACCTCGCCGATGAATAAAATAAAGATCGGATATGAAATGGTGGGGATCAGCATGGATATAGTGAATAAAGTGGCAGCAAAAAATTTACCCAGAGCAATATCTGTAAAAGATACCGGCAGGGTCAAAAGGATTTCATAGGAACCGATATTTTTTTCTTCGGAAAACAGCCGCATGGTGACGGCGGGGATGATAAAAGAAAAAGTAATGGGAAGCAGAGAGAAAAAATCTCTTAAATCCGCCCGACCAAAAATAAAAAAAGTGGAAAAGAAAAACCATCCCGTTACAATCAGGAACAGCGATATCACAATATAGGCAATGGGTGAGATGAAATAATCCTTGAATTCCTTAATGGCTATTGTTTTTATCTGTTTCATGGGTTATGCATCCTCCCCGGTTAATCCCTGGGTCAATTCCTGGAATATTTTTTCAAGGGCCTGGGATTCTTTTGTCAATTGTATAATAATCCAGTCCGTCTCTTTTATTTTAAGGTATATGTTTGATCTCAGGTCCTGATCTTCTGAATGGGTGATCTCAAAAGAGACAAGATCATCTTCAACTGGCTCAACATTTTTAATATTAAGATTTGGATCAATGCTCTCCAGCAGGGCTTTTGCTGTCTCCGTTGAAACCCCTTTAAGGGACAGGTGAATAAAGGAATTTTGTTTAGCATTTTGCTTTAGGTTGGCTGTTGTATCATCGGCAACCACTCTTCCTTTATTGATAATGGCAATTCGGTCACAGGTTGCCTCGGCTTCACTCAGGATATGGGTGGAGAAGATAATGGTTTTTTCTTTGCCGATGGTTTTAATGATATCCCTTATTTCGGCAATCTGATTTGGGTCAAGGCCGGAAGTCGGTTCATCCAGAATTAAAATTTGAGGATCGGTCATCATGGCATGAGCAAGGCCGACTCTTTGTTTTAACCCCTTTGAAAGAGTGGCAATGGGTTGGGCCATAATGGAAGAAAGTCCGCAAAGATCGGATAATTGCAGGAACCGGTCATATCGGTTTTCCTTATCATCAATCCCTTTTATTTTGGCCACATACTCCAGATAATCATAGACCAGCATATTGTGATAGAGAGGGGCGGATTCAGGCAGATAGCCGATGAGAGATTTGATTTTAATGGCATCTTCCGGCAAATGAAAATTATTTATTTTTATGGTGCCCGAACTCGGCCTGAAATACCCGGTTAACATTCTTAATGTTGTTGTCTTTCCCGCACCGTTTGGGCCCAGAAGACCTAAAATTTCACCTTTGCGGATCGTCATGCTGATATTGTCTACAGCACGGAAGTCTTTAAAGTTTTTGGTCAGATTTTGAACTTCAATCAACGTTGTCTCCTCGTTAATAGTATTAAGATTTAAGTATTAAAACTCTTCTAACGCTTTGCTTTTTTTAATAAAATTTGTCAGTTCATCTTCAGTTTTTTGACAGGCGAAGATGGCTTTTTCAAACCGCCTGCAAAAGGGATCGTCTTTGCCAAGCATGGCAACGGCTTTTTTGTAAAATGATTTCCCTCGGGTAAAATGATCAATAATATTTTTTAATAGTATTTTTCGTTCTTCATGCCTTGCTTTTTCCGCATTAATAATTGATCCAAGTTTTTCAATTGAATATTCAACAAGGGCATCCCGGGGTATCTCATAGGCCTGGGAAATGACTTCAAGCGCTTCAATGGTTCTGCGGCTTAATACAAAGGTTTTCTGTTTTCTGGAGATTTTTTTGAATTGTTTGATCCGAATGGTTTTTGCAAGACTGTCCAACGCATCTATGTCTTCTATAATATGATCAAAAAGCGACTTTTGTTTTATTCCCATGTGAATGGCGACAAGTCCGATGGCATCAATGGATTTCTGGGAAAGTTTGAATGTTGCCCGAACCGATTGTTTTCCTCTCAGATCAAACAGGGTTGACCCAGGGGATTGGCCTTCTATTTTTGACATAATGGTCTCCTTTTCGGAGTGTGTATTATTAATTTACTTCATTCAAAATAGTAATGAAGATATATTATGGTTCGAATTTTACATTAAAAAATTGTGATGATCAATGAGAAATGTCAAAGATGACCTAAAAATAATGTTAAGGTTACAAGCAGGCCAGACTTAAAGATATGACAAAGCTGCCCACAAGAAAGTAATTTTCTTTTCCGGAAGGTAAAAATTCAGGATCCGTCCGGTCGTCATTATAACATCTTGATTCCATCGCAAGAACAAGGCTGTCCGCAGATAGGAAGGTTTTTTTTAACAGGGGTAAAACAAGACGAATGATTCTTTTTACAGGATTTTTTTGAAGATCGCCACATCGCGCCTTCTGGGCATCGGATATCTCTTTGGCCTGCTTTAAAATGACCGGCATAAAGCTGAGTGACAGACTGATCATGACCGCCACCCGTTTTTCAGGAACAAAAGGAATCGGTTTTAAAAACCATTGAACCGCACTTTTAACAGAGGACGGCTGGGTGGTTGTAGAAAAGAGCAGGCCTGTTACCATCACTAAAAAGAATTTAAAAGCCACCAGAAATCCCTCATTTAAGCCTTGTTCAGTGATAGAGATACCATAAAATGAAAAAATGATATGACCTTCTACTGTCAATGCCCGGGCAATAAAAATAAAAAAGAGTAATAGTATAAAATATTTTATGCTGTTTAATATTGCAAAGATATTAAGGCCGGTTTTATTAAAGAAAAAAAGTAAGATTACGGCGTAAACAAAACAGGGTAAAAGATGTGCAGATAATAGGGACATGCTGACAAGACATATGATGAAAAATTTACATCTCACATCAAGTAGATGCAGTAAGGAGTCCCCTTGCCTGTATGTGAACGGTGTTACGTAAGCCATGGTTGCAACCCCAGCCCGAATTTTGAAGAGCAGGGCTCCTTAACGCCATAAGACTCCAGGTATTTGACAATACGATCAGGCTCTCCGTCTTCTTTAATAAGGCCTTTTTCCATAATGATGATTCTTGTCGCCTCACAAATGATGGTTTCAACATCATGGGTGGCAATAATGATGGTGTGCCCCGATCGGTTCAAATTAATGATCGTGGAAAGCACCTGAAGGGTTCCGGGATAATCCAGATTAGAAAAGGGTTCATCAAACACAATCACCTCAGGGTCCATCACCAGAATTCCGGCAATGGCAAGCTTCCGTTTTTCTCCTCCGGAAAGGGTGGAAGGGCTTCGGTCCTTTAAATGAAAAAGATTTAAATTTTCAAGAATCAAGGAGACTTTTTCATTGATTCTAGCCCGGTTTACTTTTAAGTTTTCAAGGCCGAAGGCCACTTCATCAAACACGGTGTCGCCCACGATTTGTGTATCAGCATCCTGGAATACCATGCCGACGGTTTTACGGGTTTGAACCAGATGTTTTGAAACATCCTGTCCATTAACAAAAATTATTCCCGAATCCGGCAGCAAAAGACCGTTTAAATGCCTTAATAAAGTTGTTTTCCCGGACCCGTTTTTTCCGGAAAGAATGATAAATTCGCCTTTATATATAGATACGGATATATTTTTAATTCCTATGTAGCCATCGGAAAAGGTGTGGCAGATGGCGTTTATATCGATAATTGATTCTTGCATGGTGGTTGACTTAGTGATTCAGGTTACAATTTGATGACCGGTCTTAAGATTTTTGCAATAACTGCCGCAGCAATAACTTTCAGTGCATCTCCGATCAAAAAAGGGACCATGCCGACGATAAGCGCCTTTTCATATGTCATGGAGGTGACAACTTTGAGCCAGGGGACGCCGATGGCATAAATAATCAAAGATCCGATTACCATGGCAATGATATCGGACGAGAATTTTTTACCCAGACCCTTTGAAATGGCAGCCGTGACAAAGACCGCAGGAAAATATCCCAAAAGATAACCACCTGTTGGCCCGAACAGTTTCCCGATACCCGAGGTTCCGCCTGCGAATACCGGCAGCCCGGCAAAGCCGATCAACAGATAAATTGTCACGCAGGCAAGTCCCCAGACAGGGCCGAGAATAATTGCCGCCAAAAGAACGAACATATTCTGGAGGACAATAGGAACCGGACCAACGGGAATAGCAATAAATGCCCCAATGGCAATAAAGGCAACAAATAAAGACGTATATACCGTCATTCTAAGTTGTTTTGAGCTGTCCATGAATTTTTTCCTTATGTGTGGAAACAATCTCCATATATTATTTTTTTTATTTTTCCGGTTTTATCTTTAATCATTAAAGCACCTGTCTCATCTACATCTACAGCAAGTCCTTCATAAACATCTGTTGCTGTTTCAATTCTGACCTGACTGCCAATGGTTGACGTCTGTTCTTTCCACTGGTCAATAATCTGACGGCAATCAATGGTTTGAGCTGGGGGTTGAATCCGGGTTTTAAAATCATATAGAAAAGTTTCCAGAATTAACCTTCGTGATACCGTCTTATGTAAGACGTCCTTTAATGAAATAGCCTTGGGCTCATATTCCTGGGGAGAGTTGTTCACATTGATGCCAATACCGATATTGACAAATTCAACCATATCCCCACGGGTTTCCATTTCCGAAAGAAGGCCGACCAGTTTTTTGCCGTTTAATAAAAGATCATTGGGCCATTTGACACTGACATTCACATCAAACAAGCGGTTTAAAGATCTTGAAAGACTTAGGGAGGCGGCGAAATTATAAATATAGGAAAGGGGCGGCGGCGTATTGGGTTTTAAAATCAGAGTAAACCATAATCCACCCTTTGATGAAACCCATTTTCGATTCAGTCGTCCCCTGCCTGTGGTCTGGTTTTCTGCGATGACAACACTTAAATGAGGAGCATTATTTTTCGCCAGGGTTTTTGCCTTATCCATGGTGGTTTCAAGTTCCTGGAAATGGAAGATTTTCTTTTCGAATTCTTTATTAAAACAAAACGGCAGCAACAGGTCATCATGGTTTAGCAGACCATATCCTTTGGCCCGGGATTCAATATCAAACCCGCTTTTTTTTAATGTTTTGATATGTTTCCACACCGCTACTCTGGAAATGTTCAGGGCATCACTCAAGGTTACGCCTGAAACGGTTTCTCCCTTTGCCTGGTAGAGAGTTTTTAATATATCGTCTTTTATATGTTTATTTTCGTTAACCATATTGAGATGAAATAGTTAACAGAATAAAAATTTAAGGTCAAGGGATAAATCAAATTCATCAAGGTTGATTTATAGAAAAAATCTGGGTAATAGATCGGTAACAGATAGTTTATAAACAGGAGAGCAGTAAGATGGGCGATGAAAAACACAGGCAGTTTTTATCAGGAAAATTCTAAAATGGTTGTTGAACCGATAAAAAGAGAAATATTTCCCAATTCAAAGGAGTTTAAGATGTTTTGGGAAGAAAAGGGACCGTACAAATATGCGCTTACCAGCAAAGAATTCCCTCCTGTTCTGCTGGAACCGGAAGAATGGATTTTTTCAAATGGTATAGAGGCGCTTTTAAAAGAATTGATGCAGTTTGATAAACGGAAAATGAAAATTGTCAAATCTCCCTTTAACCCTGCAAATAAAAGTATCTTACGGCCTGAGACGTTAATTCCGTGGAAGATAAACAATTTTCCCGAAGAATGGAATGCTGCTGCCTGTGATATTTTTGTTCCGGAAGGACATTTGACCGGGGTTGTGATGGATAAGATAGAAAAGGATGAAAACAATATTGAAATCAAGCAGGTTGAAGCGGCTTTTTTTCAATGTCTTGAAACCCGGATGGAGCAGCTCGGGTACCTGTTTTTCAAACCCGGGAGATCATCAAAATATGCAGCCATCAAAAAATATCTTGCTGAATGGGAAGAAGATGATCAGGATGCCGGATTTCTGTAATGCTCAGACCTGTCCATGCACTATCAGGTCTGTCATCATTTTTTTATAATTAATGCCGGCTGCCTGGAAGCCTTTTGTGCCGTATTTCATATTGCCTTCCAGAACATAAAATTGATTGTTGTACTCAATGATATCAATTCCCACATCATCCCATCCACATTTTAAAGCTGTTGTGAGTGCAAGATCAAGGGCTTTTTCCGGTAGGGGGTTGAAACTGATGGTACCGCCCTGGGAAAGATTGGTTTTAAAATTATCTGGTGCTGCAATCCGCCAATACGCAAGCCGGATCTTTTTGCCGATAATGATCACCCGCATATCCCGGTCTATGGGAAGATATTCCTGGATATAGGCTGGGCCTTTGGCTTTTAAATAATGCAAAAGATCTTCTTTGTTTTGAATCAGATACACATCATTTCCTTTAGATGATCCTCGGGCTTTTTTGGCAATAAACGGGAAAGAAAAAGAGTGGAGGATGGTCTGCTTTTGTTTTTTTCCGTAAAAAATTTTTGTTTTCGGATGTGGAATATCAAGCAGGTTAAAAATGGCTGTCTGTTTTATTTTGTCCAGGGCAAATTTATAGGTATGAAAACTGGGGAATGTTTTTTTTCCCATGGCATTGAACAGGTCTGCATAAAAGGCGGTAGGGTAATAGATTTTTTTTGCGTTCCGAATCAATCTCTGCTCATGGGCGGAATACTCCTGAAAATTGGGTTTAAACCCCAGAGTTTGAATTGACGGGTGTTGTTTTAACCTTGCTCCTACGGCAATCGGTTTGTTGTCCAAGTTCTAAGTCCTTATGTTTTTGAGCCTTCACATTTTTTTTATTACTGTTTTTAAAAATAAATTACACTATATGCTATAATTTTTGTAATCTTTTGTACAGTATATTGACATGCATAGGGTATATGATTAGAATTAGATCATTCAGGGTGAAAAATCCTGAAATAAATAAATAAATAAGGAGTGTTACAATGATTGATTTGACAGATCCTGCAAAAACGCAGATCGAAGATTATTTCCAGGGGAAAGAACCTACCCCCATTAGAATTTTTCTTAATTCAGGCGGTTGAGGCGGCCCTTCACTTGCCATGGCTCTGGACGAGCCAAAAGATACAGATGATACATTTGATGTTAAAGGCCTGAAATTTGTTGTTGATAAAGAGTTTATGGGAAAAGCCGAAACTATTAAAATAGATTTTACCGGGATGGGATTCCATCTTGATTCCAATGTAGATCTGGGTAGTGGATCCAGTTGTGGAAGTTGTGGTTCCGGAGGAACCTGCGGAGATTAATAGGGTTAGTTTTTTTTAAAAGAGAAGGTGTTCACTCGTTTTTGGACAGCTTCTCTTTTAGTTTTTACCCTTACCGGTTAATCGGTTGACTTTGTTATAATTAAAACCCCTTTTTTAATAGAAACAGATGCGGTCGTCCCCGTAAAAGAGTTGCTGATGCCAAGACAAGATCCCATTTCTAAAGTGGCATTCATCAATGGATATTCAAGTCCTCTTAGCGTGATTCCAGTTACATTTTTTGTAATGGGAATAATAGATAAAAAATCTTTGGGCCGGCCTTTCAGCTCTAAAAAATTTGTTACGATATGGATTTCATTGTTCTTATTTATGATTCTGGCAGGGATATTTTGTCTGGCAAGATTTTTTAAAAGAAAAATATTGGCCAGAGTATGATCCATCCGGGTGCCGGTAACGCCTAACAATGTAATATCCGTTGCATTGTTTTCAAGAGCCCATGATATACAAAGTTCAGAATCAGTATGGTCTTTTCGTGAGGGAAAGGTGAGCATTTTCACTTGTTTTTTTTTAAAAAATTGTTTGTCATCCGGATGGATTGAGTCAAAATCGCCGATCATTACATGGGGTAAAATATTTAATGCCTTTAAATGCCTGGCACCGCCATCGGCACTGATAATCAGTTGGGCATCCTTGATCACGCGATAAATGTCGCTGGTATATTCAAGCTCGCCATTGGCTATTATTACACACTTCATAGGCAATTTAGTATCATGAAAATCAAGGAATGGACATCTAATCTTTTTATCATATCTTGACTATTTGTCCTCTAACTTATATTTTTCGGGGAAAATGAAAAATTTTAATATTATAAACAGATATATTTTCAGGGAATTTTTGCCCCCCTTTGCCATCAGTCTTTTTTTTCTGACCTTTGTTTTTTTGATGACACGAATACCGGAAATTACCAATATGGTTGTGAACTATAATGCGGATATTTTATCTGTTGCTTTTATGGTCGTTTATACACTCCCAAGATTTTTGGAATTCACCATTCCCATGTCTGTTATGATATCCATCCTTTTGACCTTTATGCGGATGTCACAGGAAAATGAGATTCTTGCATTAAAAGGCGCGGGTGTGTCTCTCTATAAATTTTTGCCCCCAGTGTTGATTTTTTGTTTTTCAGGTATTTTTTTGACCATGTGCATTACTATTTTTGGCGTATCCTGGGGTAAATTATCGATTAAAAAGAAAACGATTGAGCTTGCAAGATCAAGTATTGATGCGGCTTTACAGGCGAGACAATTCAATTGTGAATTGGAAAATGTCATGATTTATGTCTCCCATGTGGATATGAAAACAAAAGCATTAAAAGATGTCTTTATTGAAGACAGGAGAACAAAAGGAGCCATCAGTATTTCGATTGCCCCTTCAGGAAAATTGATCCGGCTTGAAGATGAACAGGTCTATACCATAAGGCTTTATAATGGAATAATCAATCAGGTGGATGTTGATGAAAAATCTGTGAGCAGCATCCAATTTGAAAATTATGATATTAATATTGATTTGAATCGTATGAATAAAGGGAGTGGGAAAATATTAAAGGACCTGGATGAGATAAGCCTGGTTGATTTGATAGGGTTAATAAGATCAGGGATTAAGGATAACTCCCATTTGATTGAAGCATTGATGGAATTGCATGAAAAATTTTCCATTCCTTTTGCCTGTCTTTCTTTAGGGCTTCTTGCGTTTCCTCTGGGGATTCAGTCAGCTTCTTTCAGGCGGTCTTCAGGATTTGGGTTTGGAATTTCTTTTTTTCTTCTGTATTATTTTCTTCTGGCAATTGGATGGTCGGCAGGGGAAACAGGAAAATATCCGCCAGTTCTTGCGATGTGGCTGCCAAATGTCATCATGGGGGGAGTGGGCGTTTTTTTTCTTGTCAGGAATGCAAAGGAAAAACCGGTCCTGCTTCCTGTGTTTTTTAATACGGCTGTACAAGCCATAAAAAACCGGTTTATAAGAAAATTATAATATATGTCATGTCTGCATAAATATTGGTTAAAGGAGTTTTTAAAATTTTTTTCCATCATTCAGTTGTTGATCCTCGTTCTTTTTGTATTTATTGATTATCTTTCCCGAATGGAGCGATTTTTAAATTCTGATATTTCCCTTATCGGTGCCCTGGGATATGTTGTTTTAAAAGTCCCTTTCATGTTTGTACAATTGACGCCGGCCAGTATTTTACTGGCAAGTATTACAGTTTTTGGGTTGATGAACAGGAACAATGAACTTCTGGCCATCAAATCCAGTGGTATCAGTGTATATTTTCTGGTTAAGCCAGCCCTTCTTGTGGGGGTACTTTTTGCCATGCTGATGTTTTTTTTAGGGGAGACCCTTATCCCGGTTACTATGGCAAGGTCTAATTATATAAAATACAATGTCATAAAAAAAAGACACGATATTTATTCTGCAAAAAAAGACATATGGATAAAGTCTAAAAATAAACTGGTTCATATTAATTTTTATGATCCGGCAAATCAGTCCGTTGCCGGCATTACCATCACATCTCTTGGAAAAAATTTTGGCCTTGAGTCAAGAATTGATGCTGAAAAAGGATATTACAAGCAAGGTGAATGGGTATTTGAAAATATTATCGAGCAGATCCATGCAGAGGATTCAATGGATTATGATGTAAAATCATATGATAAAAAGAGTATTCCGTTGACAATTAAGCCGGAAGATCTTGGAGAAATTACAAAAAAATCCGAAGAGATGAGTTTTTTTGAATTAAAAAAATATGTTAACAAGGTGGAAGAAGAAGGATATGATGCCACAACCTATAAGGTGGATCTAAACGGGAAAATCGCCTTTCCCTTTATCTGCATCATCATGGTTCTGACCGGTGCTGCCACAGGCATGAGATCCTTTGCAAAGGATAATATCCCAGTAGCCATCGCTATTGGTGTTGTGATTTCGTTTATGTATTGGATCATGTATGGATTCTGCCTTTCTCTGGGATATGGAGCCATCCTGCCACCTGTTATCAGTGCCTGGATAGCCAATCTGTTTTTTTTATGTTTTGGCATTTTGTATTTGATCAATACGGAATGATGGCAATAAAAAGTGAATTCAATGATTTTTTTGTATAAAACGATCGTCAATATTTTATTTATTATTACTGTTCCGTTTTTGCCGTTCATTTATTTTTTTTCAAAAAAAAGAAGGGCAACTTTGATCCAGCGATTGGGTTTCAGGACGGGGTTAAGACCAAAACAGGCTGGACAGAAAAGGCTCTGGATTCATGCCCTTTCCGTAGGAGAAGTCATATCAGCCATACCATTTGTCAAAGCATTAAAAGAGCGACACAAAGAGTTGGATATTGTTTTTACGGCCTCTACAAAGACCGGGTTTGATATGGCAGCGCAGTTATTCCTAAAAAAGGTGTCTCTAAAAGAAGATGCTGCCTTAGTAGATCAATTGGGATATTCCCCTTTTGATCTGGGGTATTGCGTTAAAAAAATAAGCCGGCAAATAGAACCGGATGCAGTGATTATTGTTGAAACAGATCTGTGGCCCAATTTTTTATATGAAATGAAGAAAAGCAAGATTCCTGTCGTATTAATGAATGCCAGGCTTTCAAACCGCTCTTTAAATGGATATCTGTTTTTCAGAAAATTTTCTTTAATGTTTTTTTCTTCTTTAACTGGGATTATGGCACAAACCCCTTTGGATAAAGAACGATTCCAACGCTTAGGGATTGATAAGAATAAAATATCTGTTGCGGGGAATATCAAGTTTGATCAACCCCATGAAGATGTGGATAAAAGTTATGTTGAAAGTATGAGGGATCGGTTTGGTATTCAAAAGGGAACACAGGTGTTTATTGCCGGTTCTACCCATGAGGGAGAGGAAAAGATTCTTTGTAATGTATATAAAAAAGTGAAGGAGAGTTTTCCGGGATTGTTGATGATCCTTGCCCCAAGAGATCCTGAAAGATGTCCGGCAATTTTGTCTTATTTTTTGTCCCATGATGTTCATGCGGCCTTTATGTCAACAATGGATAAATCCAGTACAAGCCCAGATGTTGTTTTAGTGGATAAAATGGGAGCGCTTTCCCGGCTGTATGCCGTTTGCGATGTGGCATTTATCGGGGGATCAATGGTCAGGCAGGGGGGGCATAACCCTTTGGAACCGGCGGCTTTTTCAAAGCCGGTTCTTTTCGGACCTGACATGTCGGATTTTCTGCTGATGTCAAATTTGCTTGTGGATCGTGGAGCTGCTAAAAGGGTGGCATCTGAACAAGACTTGAAAAGAGAGCTTGAAGCCATTTTGGGAAACAGACAGACACGGCAGCATATGGGCAGCCGAAGTTTTGAAGTCTTTTCAAGAAATTGCGGTGCGGTTCAAAGAATCATCAAAAACTTGGAGACCCTTCATATTGTTTGAAAAATATTTAAATAAATTAGAAGAAAAAATTACCCATATTTCTGGCAGCAATGTTAACCCTGAAATATTTTCCTTTGAATGGATGTTAACCGGCATTTCATATTTATATGGTTTTGGTGTATGGCTTCGGCTTTGGTTATATCAAAAAGGAATTTTGAAACAAAAAGAATTGCCCTGTTTTGTTATTTCCATCGGGAATATCATGGCCGGTGGTGTTGGAAAGACCCCTATGGCGATTTATCTAACTGAACTTTTGATAAAAATGGGAAAGCGGCCGGTTGTCATCAGCCGGGGATATAAGGGTAATTATAAAAATGATGCTGCGATTGTTTCTGATGGGGAACAGATTTTTTTAGCGGCGGACATCTCAGGGGATGAACCCTATATGATGGCTCAAAGAAAAGCATTCCCGGTGGTGGTGGGAAGAGATCGATATACAGCTGGGATGCTGGCTATTGAGCACTTCAACCCGGATGTGATCATTCTTGATGATGGATTCCAGCATTTAAAGCTTAAAAGAGATCTGGATTTTCTGCTCATGGATTATTCAAATCCTCTGGGCAATAAAAGATTCCTTCCCGCCGGTCGGTTAAGAGAAACACCGCAAATGTCAGCGCAAAGGGCAGATGCCCTTATTTTTACAAGAAGCCATGATAAAGATGAAAGCAATAAACGTATCACGGAAGTGCTGCAACTATATCCTGATTGTCCCTGGTTTAAAACAGCCCATGTGCCATTTATAGTTAAACAGATGTCTCATGCTAAAAATTCAAAAGAATATTCTACGGATATCACAGGCTTAAAAGGGAAAAAAGCTGTTCTTTTTTCCGGCATTGCGAATAATGCTTCTTTTTTACATGTAATGAAGGCATCCGGTGTTAATGTTCTGGATCATCTTGAATTTAAAGACCATTACCGGTATAAGGAGCCTGACATTTTAATGATAAACAGGGCGGCAAAAAAGGTTTGCGCCGATGTTATTTTAACCACTGAAAAGGATTGGGCAAAGCTTAACCAGGCTATAGAATGGGAGTTGGATTTAATTGTAATCGGTATTCAAATAGAGGTTGAGGATTCTCAACGGTTTGAATCATTCTTAAATTCAAAATTACAAAACAATGAATGATGACAGAATATACAAGTTGATAAAGCTGATAGTGACGTTATTATCACTGCTTCCAAGAAAAACGTTAAGGTTTTTTTCAGATCTGATGGGACTTATCTGGTATAAGACAGACAAGCGCCACAGGAAAGTTGCCCTGGAAAATATAAAATTCGCCTATCCTGATAAATTTTCTTTGCGGCAGGCTGAAAGATTTGTAAAAGAAAATTTTAAAAATACCACAAGCATCCTTTTTGAAGTCATCTGGTCCTATCGGAAATCCCGGGATGAATTATTTAAATATGTTGTGTTTAAAGGTGTCAGGCATATAGAAAATGCCCAAAAAAAAAATCGGGGTGTTATTGTTTTAACTTGCCATATGGGAAATTTTGAGCTGGGTGGTGCAGCACTTGCATTGGCAGTTGAAACTCCCTATGGTGTCTATCGAAAATTTGATTTTCAACCCCTGGAGCGGTTGCTGCTTGAAGAAAGACAACGATTTGGAACCCGAATGATTCCTTTAAGTGGCGCTTCAAAAAAAATTGATGTGATTTTAAGAAATGGTGGGGTTGTGGGCACTCTGCTTGACCAGAATGCAGGCTGGTATAATGGTGTGGCTACAAATTTTTTTGGTAGACCGGCGTGTACAAATAAAGGCCTGGCAAAACTGGCTTTAAGAACAAAATCACCCGTTATTCCCTTGTTTATCATGAAAAAGAAGGAACAGTATATCATGGAATTTTTTCCGGAAGTTCCTTTACAGGTTACAGAAGACCCCATCAAAGATATTGAAAACAATACCCAGAACTATGTAGCTGCCATAGAATCGATGGTAAGACAATGCCCGGAACAGTATTTTTGGGTTCATAGAAGATGGAAAACCAAACCCTATTCCATTATCGAAGGGAAGAATCTTGGGTAAAAAACTTTTATCTATAAGCGCTTTCTGGGATACACGGGCAGGGCATGTGAAGCAGACCCGAGGTATTATTCAGGCCTTGTCAAAAATAACCCCTGTTGAGGTGACGGATGTGTTTTTGCCTGACTATGGGGTCTGGCGTTCTTTTTTTGACTGGACAGCTTTTATTTTGTCTTTTTTTAAGGTTAAGAAAAAATGTCGATTTTTTGGGCCGGACATAATCATTGGAACCGGAACTCACACACACCTTCCCATGCTGTTGCATAAACAAAGAAATATGGGCAAAGTTGTTACCTGCATGACCCCTGAGCGGCCTCTGGAAAAATATATAGATCTTTGTTTTATTCCTGAACATGATTCGCCTCCCAAAGCAGATAATATTTTTATCACCATGGGCCCGCCAAACACAGCCTGCAACATACAAGCGCACGATCCAAAACAGGGTCTTATCGTCATCGGCGGAGTGGATAAGAAAACGCATGATTGGAATAATGAAAAAATAATGTTACAGGTTCGTCATATTCTGGAAACTCAGACAGATATTTTCTGGACAATTTCCACATCACCCCGAACTCCTGAAAAAATGACATCCATGCTTGCCATGCTGGATAAAGAATTTTCAAGTATGACGTTTGCCCCTTTTGAAAAAACCCCCCAAGGGTGGATTGAAGATCAATATGCCAGAAGTAAATTTACCTGGGTAAGTGCTGATTCTGTTTCCATGGTTTACGAGGCCCTGAGTGCAGGCTGCCTTGTCGGGGTATTATCTGTGGACTGGAAAAACAAAAAAAACAAGATTGCACGTGCCATTGGGCTTTTGGAAAATAATAATAAAATTATGTTTTTCGAAGCATGGAAAAACAATACGGCAGCATGGCCGGATCATTCGGGTTTAAATGAAGCGTCCCGCTGTGCAATGGAGATTTTAAAAAGATGGTGGCCAGACCGCTTACAATAAAGTTTATGGCACGGGGTATTGTTCGTGACTCTAATGTGATTTGCTGGGTTCGTCAGTTTCCGAAGAACATACCGGAATGGGGTAATTGTCGGTTCAGTTTTGATGTCGATCTGGATGAATATGACTGGCTCGTTGTTTATCATGATCTGCCACGAAGACCTTGGGATATCAGCAAAGAAAAGCTAAAATGCCCAAAAGAAAATACTATTTTGGTAACGGCGGAACCCTCAACAATCACTGTCTATGGAACTGATTATTTAAAGCAGTTTGGACATATTATAACCAGCCAGGAGCCGTGGGCAATACGTCATCCAGGAGCTATCTTTACTCAACCGGGATTAATCTGGTTTTATGGAATTCCTTATCCGAATGGTGTCCCTTCTTATGATGGTGATATTAGAAATTATGATATACTTAGGGCAACCAAACCACCTGAAAAAACTTGTCTTATTTCAACTATATGTTCCAGTAGAGGCGGTAGTCTTACTCTTCATGACGCGCGTGTAAGGTTCACACAAGCGCTAAAAGATTCTTTTGAAGAGCTTGATGTGTTTGGTCATGGTGTTAAGCCTTTTGTTGATAAGGCAGATGCGTTGGATCCATATAGGTATCATATAACCATTGAAAATCATATTTGTAAGCATCATTTAACAGAAAAATTACCGGATGCATTTCTTGGATATACGCTTCCCTTTTATCATGGATGTCCTAATGCAGATGATTATTTCCCCTTGGAAAGTTTTATTCCCATTGATATTAATGATTTCGACAAATCTTTAGATATTATCAAAAGTACCATAGCAAATAATGAATATGAGGATCGATTGCCTTATATTATTGAAGCCAGACAAAGGGTATTGGAAAAATATAATCTTTTTTCTGTGTTGAATCGTGAAATTACACGGCATAATAATATTACTGTTCGTGACGCTCAATCAGATAATTGGGTAATGAATCGGTCAACTTTTAGAATTTGTAATCCTGTGGCGGGGATACGCACTTTGTGCGAAAAAGTAATTGTAAAATCTAAACATAGATTTGGGTTGGTATAAGTTTTTTAAAACTGGCGATGAAACAGAAAATATAAAAAATGCGACAAATGCTTAAACGAATCAGGTAGATGTTCAAGGGGGATTTTAAGGCGATGGTGTCCAGAAAGCTTACAATATTACAGATTCTGCCTGAAATGGATGAGGGTGGGGTTGAAGGCGAAACCTGTGATCTTGCCTGTGATCTTGTCCGTCGAGGTCATAGATCAATAGTCATTTCCGGTGGTGGCCGCATGGTCTTAGCTCTTGAGAACGCCGGGGTAGAGCATTTGTTGTGGCTAAATATAGGCTCGAAGAATTTTTATTGTCTACCGTATATTGGTAAGTTGCGAGAGTTGCTACTGAAAGAACGCATCGATATTCTTCATTTACGCTCTCGACTACCTGCTTGGGTTGGCTGGCTTGCCTGGAAATCACTTAAAAAGAGTGATAGACCAGGATTACTGACCACTTTTCATGGTTTTTATTCTATAAATTGCTATTCAGCAATTATGACTAAAGGTCAGAAAATTGTAGCTGTGTCAAAATCTATACAAGAGCATATAGAAGAGCATTATCATATTGATCCTTCTTTAATTGAAATTATCTATGGTGGAGTGGATCATCATCAGTTTTGTGAAGAAAATGTCAGTACAGAACGTGTTGATGCATTGAAAAAACAGTGGAACCTTCAGGACAATACTGATCCAGTAATTGTACTTCCAGGGCGTCTGACGCAATGGAAAGGGCAAGATGTTTTTATTGATGCTCTTTTGCAGTTAAAAGATTATGCTTTTAAAGCAATTTGTGTAGGAGATATCCCCGTAAATTCTTATGTGGAATCACTTCAAAAAAGGATAGTAAACACAGGGATAGAAGGGAAGATACAGCTTGTTGGTCATTGTGATGATATGCCCGCGGCGTTAGCACTTAGTGATATTGTAGTTTCTGCTTCATCCACACAAGCCGAAGCTTTCGGTAAGGTGGCTATTGAGGCTATGGCTATGGCAAAACCTGTGATTGCAACTAGCCATGGTGGTAGTCTTGAAACTGTAATACCAGGTAAAACTGGTTGGCTTATCCCCCCCTTGGACAGTGATGCTTTGGCACTTGCTTTGCTTGATGCGCTAGAAAATAAAAACGAACGAGAAACGCGTGGAATTCTAGGGCGAGAGCGTATTCTTGATCATTTTTCGGTTGATATAATGTGTGAAAAAAATGTTGTTTTGTATGAAAGCCTATTACGGAAATAATAACATTTAGGGGGATTTGCATTGAAGTTAGATGTTTCCCAGCGAGTTAAGATGAAAGAAAGATATGTAAACGTTGTTTGTATGAAATGGGGAACACTTTACGGCAGTCAGTATGTGAACCGCCTGTATGGAATGGTTGCTCGGAACTTAAATTATCCTTTTAAATTTTATTGTATTACAGATGATACTGATAATATAAGATCCGAAGTCTTATGCCGTGATATTCCTGATTTTGAGGTTCCGGAAACAGCCAGAGGCCCATGGCGTAAGCTCCTTATGTTCAAACCACAACTGTTTGATATACGAGGTAAAACAATGTTTCTCGATCTCGATGTTGTAATAATAGGCGGTCTCGATCGGTTTTTTTCTTATTCTGATAAATTTGCTGTTCGTCACGAATTTGACAGACGTAAGGAAAATGATGCTTTTGGTAACACCTCGATGTATGTCTTTGAAGCTGGGTCATATCCTCAGTTATACGATAATTATTTGCTGAATCAGGAGGCCGTTCACAAACAATTTTGGACTGCTGAGCAAGAATATGTTACGCGAACGTTGTATTCCCAAGGGGAATTAGACTTTTTTCCCAATGAATGGATTTTATCTTTTAAAGAACATTGCCTGCCATCTCTCCCGCAGCGTTGGTGGAAAACTCCAAAATTGCCCCAAAATGCATCAATAATTGCATTTCATGGTCGACCACTACCGGAAGATGCTTTACAAGGTGTTTGGCCCCTTGATGGAAAGGCAGCTTGGAAGCGTTTATATAAATATGTGAAAC
>Ga0190327_1000052_pt1 | contig 19859 bp, 14 predicted proteins | sample 48720401_MG_FD_161667 | JGI IMG/M metagenome (GOLD analysis project Ga0190327, IMG submission 161667) | Hydrothermal vent sediment bacterial communities from Southern Trench, Guaymas Basin, Mexico - 4872-04-0-1_MG | ecosystem: Environmental > Aquatic > Marine > Hydrothermal vents > Sediment ... | reverse complement strand
GGGATAGTGACATCGGTTTTACCCGGGAAATCGTCATCCATGTATCCGACCAGGTAGTGAAACCCGGTGATATCAAGGAATTGTTTGCCAGAGCGGATGTGGCAAACACTCACCTTTTTGTGGGGCAGCAGTCTGTCTATACATTAAAATTTTTCACTTCAAAAAAATTGTCGGGGCTGGGGTTTGAAACTCCGCCTGGATTTAATGGGTTTTCATCAAAACCAGTTGAAAAAGAAAAAAGCTATACCCTGGACATTAAAGGTGTCTTTTACAATGTCTCCGAGGTCAACTATGTCATTATCCCTGCCAGGCCGGGAACATTCAATATTGATCCTGCGGTTCTGATAGCCAGGGTGATGGTGAAATCAAATCGTGATCCGCGGTTCGGGTCTTTTTTTAATGATTCATTTTTTTCATCTAACACTTTTAAACCTGTCCGGGTGGCTTCAAATCCGGTGAAAATTGAAGTGTCTCCTATCCCCCCATATCAGGGTCAAGGTAAGGTTTCAGGTCTTGTCGGCCATTTTGATATTGAGGGAAATATGGATCGAACAAGTCTTAAAGCCGGGGAATCGGCTACGCTCACCATTAAAATTTCAGGGTCAGGAAATATTATGGATGCAAGCCTTCCTGAAATTGACCTGAATGATGAGGCATTTAAAGTATATGATGACAATCCGGTTGAAACCATTCATCTGACAGAAACCGGATATGAGGGGGTTAAGATATTCAAGAAAGCCATTGTCCCCGTCAATCCGGGGGAATATGTGATCAAACAGGTTCCCCTGATCTATTTTGACGTGGATAAAGGGGCTTATCAAATGATTTCAACTAAAGAAATCAACCTTGATGTCATCCCGTCTGAAAAAATGCAGGTTGCTGTAACCCCATTGAATCGGACAACGGATTTATCCGTTGTTAAACAAGAGGTTTCCTTTATCAATAAAGATATTCTGGATATAAAAGAAGGGCTTGCGGTGTTGGAGGATTACAGGGAAATCAATCCTTTCTTCTTTGGTTTATTGTTGTTGATGCCTGTCGTCTTGTTTTCAGGGGTTAAATTTTTTACCGTGGTTAAAAAAAAGGAATTATCTGTTGAAAAGGTAATGGAAGAAAAAGCAAGGCATCATTTAAAACAGGCCCGGAAAATGAGCAGCGGGGAAAAAGGCTTTTTAGGGCATCTTTATTCAAGTCTGGTGGCCCTCATCCTGGCCAAAGGGGAAAAAAGGGGTGAAACCGTCACGATAAAAGAAGCCCAAACCATTTTAACCCAAGCCAATGTGGATAACATCCGAATAGACCAGATCACCCATCTGCTTGAAACAATTGAATCTGTTCGATTTGGTGGAAAGAAAATCGATGAAAATAAAGCAAAACAGCTTTTGTCAAAGACAAAACAGGCAATGAAACTGTTTTGTTTTGCATTGGTTTGTCTGGGGGTGTTTTCTTTTGTCCCGCAAAAAGCAATGGCTGATCCCACAGCCACATTTATAGACGGGATTAAAAATTACAAGGCCGGCCATTTCAAACAGGCAGCCAAAAAGTTTGAAGCGGTCGCAAAAACGCCTGTCAGGAACCCCTATCTTTTTTATAACATTGCCAATGCATACCTGAAAGCCAATGATATCGGTCATGCCGTTTTATGGTATGAAAGAGCAAAGGTTTTGGCCCCCAATGATCCTGATCTGAAGTTTAATCTTGCGTATGCCAACACCCTTGTGAAAGATAAAAAAGAAAATTCAGTGGATATCATGGATATCCTTTTTTTCTGGGACAACCTGATCCCTGCAAAAACAATTCAGATCACAGCTATTTTCTTTTCCTTTGTTTTTTTCACATGGGCGGCAATTAAAGTTGTGAAAAAACAAAGGGTCTTTTCAGGAACCGGCATCATCCTATGTGCTGTGTTTGTTCTGGTTACAGCCATTGCCTGCATGAATTACTATAAACGGTCTGCACAGATGTACGCCGTCATTGTGCTGGAAGAAGCAGCGGTTCGTTCCGGTGTGACAGACACTTCTACAAAATTGTTCAGCCTTCATGCAGGAACCCGCGTAAGGATTGAAGAACAAAGAGACGGCTATGTGAAAATACTGTTTTCAAAAGGGAAAGTCGGGTGGGTGAAAACAAAAGAAGCGATTATTATCTGAACGCGTTGACTTCAAAAAAAGCCCCTGTTATTTTTGATTATTTTCTTTTAAATTTTAAAAAAGAAAGGAGTATATCATGGGAAAAAAAGTTCTTGTTCCGGTGGCCCAGGGTGTAGAGGAAATGGAAACCATTACCATTATTGATGTTCTTCGACGGTCAGGTGCAAGTGTTATTGCAGCATCTGTGGATGAGATCAATATCAAAGCATCAGGAGGCATCGAATTTAAAGCGGACAGACTGATCAAAGACTGTATGGATGAAGAATTTGATTTGATTGCTGTTCCGGGCGGTATCCCCGGAGCCCATAATCTTCGCGATTCAAAAGAGCTTAAAGTTCTTCTTGGAAAACAGGCAGATCAGCAAAAATATTATGCTGCCATCTGTGCTTCTCCCGCGATTGTACTACATCATCACGGGCTTGTCACCCCGGGTAAGGTGACCTGCCATCCCGGGTTTGTGGATATGATTGATCATGGCAATATTGTCGAATCAAACGTTGTGGTGGACGGCAATTGTATCACCAGCCGGGGAGCTGGAACCGCCTGTGATTTTGCATTGAAACTGGTTGAATTATTGTATTCCAAGGAAAAGAAAAAAGAGGTGGCACAAAGTCTTGCGTTATCTGTTGATTAATCAAGGCGCTTGACTTTATCCGGTACTGACGGCTGAATTCTTTTTTCATGGGTGTAGATATTAAACCGGTTGTTCCTTGCAAACCCGATAAGGGTCAGCCCTGCTTTGTCTGCAAGTTTAATGGCGCTAAGCGTAGGCGCAGCATTGGAAATAACAATGGGAATGCCGGTTTTGATTATTTTACCGATAATTTCAAGGGACATCCGGCAACTGACCGTTGCAATTTTATCCCGTGTGTCCATTTCTTTTAACAGGACATCCCCTGCCAGTTTGTCAAGGGCGTTGTGCCGGCCAATATCTTCATAATAAGACAGAATTTTTGACGAATTGCAGAGGCCTGCACTGTGAACAGCGCCGGTCTTATGAAACAGTTCGGAATGATCCCAGTGCAGTTGAATCAACGACAATACTTGATCATACGTGATATTGAAGAGACCCTTTTTTGAGCAGGATGAAAGAAAATCTACCGGGTCCTGTAACAGTGTGCCGCCGGATGATCCTTTGATCTGCTGGCCCTTTTTAAATTCGGTTAACCTTTTTTCCGCCCGGTTAGCCAGGGTTATATGACACTGGTTTTTTTCTTTAAAAAACTCAATGGTCTCTATATCTTTTTTTTTATGAACAATGCCCTGGGTAAATAAAAATCCCACTGCAAGTGCCTCAGTATCCGTCATGGAAAATACCATCTGAAAGACTTTGTTTTTATTAATAATTATTTCAAGAATTTCTTCATCAATAACGCTGTCATTCATCAGGATTTTTTTGTTATCTTTAATCCTGGTGATCTCAATTTGTTTGATGATATCTTTGTTATCCATTTGGTTTTCCAACACAGATATTTTGCCAATTAAGTGGTCTGTCAGGCTGATTGAATCTTTCTTCTCTCATCATCCCTGACTTCACGGCGCAACAGTTTGCCTACCTTTGATTTGGGTAGCATATCACGGAATTCAACATATCCCGGTACTTTATAGGATGCAAGTCTTTCACTGCACCACCGGATCAGTTCAACACCGCCGACACCTCTTGCATCTTCCTTAAGCACTACAATGGCCTTGATACGTTCCCCCACCTTTTCATCAGGGATTCCTATGACGCAGGCATTAATCACCGTGGGATGATCCTGGAGCACGGCCTCGATCTCAGAAGCCGATACCCTGTAACCCTTATGCTTGATCACATCGGCCGATCTTTCCATATAAACCAGTTCACCATCTGGTTTGCAAGAGACATAGTCGCCCATTCTGCAATAGATTTTATCGTTGACCTTTACATAGGTTTTCTTTGTTTCATCAGGTTTCTCATAATATTCATTTAACGCATAAGGCGAGGTGACAAAAAGTTCACCGTTCTCTCCGTCCTCGACACATTCCAGGGTAACAGGGTCCACTACAATACATTCCCGGCTTTTCAAGGGATATCCGATGGAAGAACCCAAAGAAGGTTCAGTTCCAATTTTACTATAGGTTACATGTCCCACCTCTGTAGAACCGTATACCTGGTATATGGGAAGATCATATTTTTCTTTAAACCGATTCATGACCTTGCCCGGCAGCACATCCCCTCCGCAGAAGCAATAGGTTAAAGATGACAGATCATACTGGTCCAGACGATCATTTTCCAGGATCATCCGGTACAGGGCCGGGACCCCTAAAAACCATCTGACTTTGTATCTTTGCATAGACTCTAAAATGGCATCCACCTGGGGCTGTGGCATGAGAACGACCATGTTGCCCTTATTTAAACCAATGGCCATGAAAAATCCCAGAGCCATGATGTGGAACAGTGGATTGATGCCGATATAGACATCTTCCCCTTCTTTTAAATGCTCCCCTGCTACATCATGGGTCACATCGTTAATATAGGATGTGGAGCCGATATGATTGCCTGGCACCCCCTTGGGAAATCCGGTAGTACCACCTGTATAGAGAATATAGGACAGGTCAGTGACAGGATCAATCTTTACATTCTTTTTCAGGGGCTCTGCTTTAAGAATTGATTTAAAGGATAAAATTTTGTCGTCATAGGTTACCCTGCCATTGGGAACCTTATCAAACAAAAGGCCCAGGCCTCTTTTCCAGGCCGGCAGAAGATCCACAAGATTGGTCACAATGGCCCGTTTCAACTTTGTACTTGCAAAGATTTCTTTTACATACCCGAAATTGGTATCCATGCAGATAATGGTTTTAGCCCCTGAATTATTGATCATATACTTGATTTCATGGGAAGTATAAATCGGGGAAACAGGCACTATGACTGCCCCTGCCCTCTGGATGCCAAGATAGGCAACCACCCACTGGATGCAGTTGGGGATATATAAGAGGACCTTGTCTCCTTTTTGCACACCAAGATTTTTTAATCCGCCGGCAAACTGCTCGCTTAAGTTTCTCAGCTGTTTATAAGTAAAATGTTCGCCCAGATATAAAATGGCAGTGTTATCCGGATATTTTTCACTCATCAGGTCAAATCTTGTAAAGGAGAGTTCCTTTTCAAGCGGTATGATATTTTTCGTCATTTAGGATGCCTCCTTTTTTTATGAAACACCAAAGTATGCAGACTTTACATCTGGATTATTCATGAGTTCCTCCCGTGTTCCTTCCATGACAGCCGCCCCGTTTTCAAGGATATAGGCATAATCTACAATGGGGAATACAGGTCGGGCATACTGCTCTGCTATGATTATGGAGATCTTTTTTTCCTTCTGGATGGCTTTGGTCGACTTGATCAGGGTGGCCTGCATCAAAGGACTTAACCCTAAAAGCGGCTCATCCAGCAAAAGGACCTTTGGCTGGGCCATCAATGCCCTTCCTATGGCCACCATCTGCTGCTCACCGCCGCTTAGAAATCCGCCCAGACGATTTTTAAGTTTCTGCAAAGCAGGGTATACTTCCATAACATACTCCAGGGTGTGTTTCGCCTGGGCCTTGGTGGCCAGATACCCGCCGATACGAAGGTTTTCAAGCACACTGCTCTCCTTGAATAACCGCCGTCTTTCAGGACAGAGAATAATTCCGGCCTTTGCCCGGAGGCTGGGTTTCAGGTCCATGATGTTCTGGTTCTGAAATATGACTTCCCCTCTCAAGGTAATTCGTTCTCCCCCTGCCATTAATTCTTTTTTCCGGATATCCAGCATGATTCCGGATAAGGAATACATGAGCGTGGATTTGCCGGCAGAGTTTGCTCCGAATATACCAACGATTTGGCTTTCATCACATTTAATGCTGATATTGTTCAGGGCGATCATGTTCTCGTAAAATACCATTAAATCGTGGGCTTCAAGCATATGTCATGACCTCCTCAACCTCTTCAGATCCAAAATAGGCTTCCTTGACCTTTTTATTTGCCATGACGTCTAAAGGTGTCCCTTCGATGAGTTTTTCGCCGAAATTCAGGACCATGACTCGGTTGGCCACCTGGAAAAGTTCCCTTAAGCGGTGCTCAATCATTACAATGGTAATCCCCTCGTCCTGGAGCCGTTCAATCAAGGGGACCATGGAGGCAATCTCGCTCATGGAAAGCCCTGAAAACACTTCATCACAGATAATGATCTCAGGTTTGAGGGCAAGACATCTGGCAAGTTCCAGCCGTTTTAAGTAGCCTGTAGGCAGGGTGGAGGTTTTTTTAAAGGGAATATAAGAGTCCCTTTCAAACCCGATATCTTCTAGTATATCAATGGCAATCGTCTGTCTATTGCCAAGGTTTCCGCCACCTCGCCAGCCCCCTGTCCGCTTGGCTCTGGGTGAAAAAAGCGGGATTACAAGATTTTTATAGGCAGGCAGGCTGTAATAGGGGCGCATGACCTGGAAGGTTCTTGTCACACCCATGTCGGCAATTTTGTGCGGTGGTCTGCCTGTGATATCTTTGCCTCTGAAAAAAACTTTGCCCGAGGTGGGCTTGATAAAGCCTGTAATACAATTAACAATAGTGGTTTTTCCTGATCCGTTGGGTCCGATAATGCCTAAAACATCTCCAGGGAAAACATCAAAACTGACATCCTTTAGTGCCTTGACACCACCGAACCTTTTGGAGAGCCCGTTCGTTTTTAGAATAGGATCTGTCATATTTGGGTCCACCTTTCAAATTGTTCATATTTTCTTTGTCCAAATTCCATGATACCCCCACTTTTGAAAAGGATGAATCCCACAAGGATGGATGCATAAAATACGATCCTTAATGTACCAAAATCCCTTAAAAGTTCTGAGACAGGAACCAGGATCAGGCATCCTAAAATAGGGCCCACAAGTGTTCCTGCCCCGCCGATGACCGTGGCGGCAATAGGCAGGATGGAAAAATCAAGGGCAAACTGGGAGATGCCTGACCACATATAGATATGGGTGAGACACGCCCCTGCCATACACCCCATGGCAGAGGCGATGAATACGGCCAGAGCCTTGTATCGGGTAATGTCTATACCCGAGGCCTTTACGGCCTGGTCATTGTCCATGATGGCCGTAAAGATCAGCCCCCGATCTGTTGTGACAAAACGCCGTAGGCCAAACAGGAAAATCAGCACCATGCCGATCACAAAATATTGCTCCGCAAAGGAGGAAGAAAAACTATCAATCCCCACCAGTCCGTCAGTACCCCCGAAAATGTCAAACGCTTCAATGACTCTTGCCATAAATAGAGGATACATTAATGTTACAATAGCAAAATATACTCCTTTTAAGGGGAGGCAGGGCAAGAGCATGAGTGTGCAAAAAATACCGCCGATAATGGCAGCCAGAGGAACGGTGAGAAACGGGGGGATTGAAAAATAAGAATTTAAGATCCCGGCAATATACCCCCCTGTTCCAATAAAAAAAGCACCTCCAAGAGAGACCAGCCCCACATAATGGGCCAGAAAATCAAAACTCAAGGCCAGTATGGCATAAATACAGACAATTGATATGACCCGCTGCCAGTACATGTCCGGCATCAGAAACGGGAGGGACAGCATTCCTGCAATCATAATAAATCGGGGCAAGGTCAAATAGGAAAGTTCCCGCCAGGACATTAACGCATAAAGTCCATCCGACCTGACCTTGATCCCGCGATCTATTCGTTCTTTTCTTGATTCTTGAGTGCTCACTTTTTTACACCCTCTCTTCCAGTTCTTTTTGTTGGCCGAACAAGCCGGACGGTTTTAGGATCAGGGTCAGGATAATGGCCAGAAGGGCCACCACCATTTGAAAATGCGATCCGATAAAGACAACAGTCAGGATTTGGGCATACCCGATGATAAAAGCGGCAAAAAAAGCGCCTGTCCAGGAACCCAGTCCCCCAACAATACAAACAGCAATGGACATGATCAGAACATGATACCCCGATTCCACCACAATATTGCCAAGCGGCAAAATTAATGTGGCGGCAACGCCTGCGAGCACAGCCCCGAATCCCATGGCCAGCATGGCCATGAAATCCGAATCAATTCCCAGCATCAACGCTGCCCGCTCATCCTGGGCCATGCCCTGGAGCGCAAGCCCGATTCTGGTATGATGGGTAAACACCCATAGTCCTGCCACAAGAAGGATGCCGATAACCATCATGATAAGTCTGTGAAAATCCACAGGAACGTCGCCGATCATGAGGCTTCCTTCCATGAACACGGGCAGCGTATAGGTCATGCCCCGAAAGCCCCCAAATCTGAAGCCTTCAAGGATGGCAAGCCCAATGGCATAGGAAGCGATAATCTCGGAAATGTTCATTCCCCTCACCCGTATCAGAACAAACCGGTACATGAGAATTCCCAAGACTCCGTTCACACAAAGGGAAAGAATGATGGATATGAAATAGGGCAGTCCGATTTTATGAAATAAGGTCCAGGTGACAAACCCACAGACAATATAAAGTGCCCCATGGGCAAAATTGGGCACACGACTGATACCATATACCATGGCAAAGCCGAGACCCATTAGAGCAAGGGACACAGAGTTAATGGTTCCGTAAACTAGAATTTCCATAGAAAGATTCCAAGATTAAGTGTTAATAAATTATTTCATCCAGGGCGGAAGTTGAATCTCACCTTTGGCAATACTTTTCGGATATACGACAATTCGTTTGCCGTCCTGCCATTGGAGGATGGAACCCACAGCGCCGTCTTTGGGATCCTGGGCAACAATAACCTGGTGGCTTTTGGGATCAAACCTGAGTCTTCCGTAAACCCCCATTATATCCGTCTGTTCAAGCGCGGTTACGACCTTGTCTGAATTGAGTGTTCCGGCTCTTTCAATGGCATCTTTTAATACATAGACAGCCATGTAGGAACTGGATGATCCAAGGCCTTCCGGTTCAACGCCCCATTTTTTGGCATAAGCATTGTAAAATTTCATGGTCCATTCAGTGGCATCGGATGGGGCGTTTCCAGCGTTTACCACGTTGCACAGCGTATACTCGCCCTTACCGTTTGTGGCTTTCCAAAAACCCGGTTGCTCAGCAGCAGCCAGTGTGGAACCAAAGGGCAGTGCCGGTATTTTAAGATCATACCATTGTTTTAAAAGGATTGCGCTTTCCGGCATGTCCATCCAGATATTGATGATTTCGCTGCCAGTTGATTTGACTTTTAAAAGTGCCATGGAAAAATCTGTGGTGCCTGTGGGGAAGATTTCAGTTCCCGTCACCTCAAATCCCTTGGAACCTGCAACTTTTCCCATTACTTTGGCAGCTCCCCTTGCATGGGACACATCCTGGGCCATGATAAAAACCTTGGTTAAGCCATACTTTTCTTTCAGGTCTGCAAAGTTTGCAATCATTTCACCTATCAGATTGACGGCTTCCCCGTGAATCCTGAAAGCGTATTTAAATTTGTCATATTCTTTTGCCACTGTTTTATGATATGCAGGGGTTAACACCCCACTGGTCACAATAGAGATTTTTTTATGCTTGGACAATAAAGACAGGGCGGCAAGGGCTGCTTCCGAACGGTTGGGCCCGCCCAGAATAAAATCCGCCTTTTTGCTTAAAATCAGTCTTTCAACTGCCATCAATGCTTCACTCACAGGGACTCCCGGTTCAAGGTCGCGGGTATCAATGACTTCAACCGTAAAAGGTCTTTTTTCACCATTTACATTGACACCGCCTGCGGTGTTGATTTCATCCACGGCAAGCTTCATACCCCTTTCCGCATCCCATCCGTATAGATAGGCCGTAGATAAGGGGGCACCTAAAATAATGGGCTTACCTGCAAATGCATTGGAACCCCATAACCCAAAGAGAACAGCGATAAAAAGAATAAAGGTGATTTGTAATCTTTTGCGCTTCATTTTTTTCCTCCTTTGTTAATAATATTATCGTTTTTGATAATATTTAATATTCCCCAGAATCAGAGTGTCTGATTCCATGCTCCTTGATTTTTGTGTGCCATGCCCCGATAGCCCGCATCAACTGCCCGGGTAATACTCTGCCGGTTCATATGTTTAAAAATTATACCAGCGATAACAAATTGCTATATCCAACTTTAAAGATTGTGTCAAATGGATTTAGACCTCACGTCAGCTTGCGGCAGCAATCCCCTTCTAATTTTCAGGAGATCGTTCTGACCACAAGAACAGGACAGGAAGCCCGGCTGATAACACGATCAGTTGTAGAACCAACCAGAAATTGTTCCAAGAGGCTGTGACCGTGAACTCCAAGCACGATCATATTCACTTTTTTTTGCACGGCATAGTCGATCAGTTTTTTATAAGGCTGACCTTCAAGCAGGATAGTAACGGGTGTACACCAGTTCCGGCTCTCTTCAGGAACCATAGAAAAAAGCTGTTCTTCAAGGCGACTTGATAAAGAATTCTTTTTTTTCAAAGTAACATGGGCCAGGTAAAGTTGTGTTTGAAATTCCTGCGCCAGGCTCAGGGCATAGTCAAAAGCAAGTTCCGAATCCGGGGAAAAATCACATCCCACAAGAATTCGCTTTAGTTTTATATTCTCCTCAACATCAGAAATCAAATGATTTTCCTGTGCATGCAGAATCAGAAGTGGGCAGGATAGAATTTTCACCAGTCTATCCGTGACAGAGCCAATCAAAAATCTTTTTACGCCTGATCCGCCATGGGTTGCGGCAATGATCATATCGACATTATTTTTACGGGCAGCTTGATCGATTTCATCTGCCGCGTGACCGTATGAGACGATGATGTCACAATCAATATCAGACGTTTCTGCTATTTTTTTAAGCCTATCCCTTGCATGTTGTATGCGATCGTCCTTGATGTCAGTGTATGCTATATGTGAGTGTCCAAAACTTGAAACCATCAGTGCTCCTGATACGATATGGCATAGGTAAAGTGTTGAGCCAAATTCTGAAGCAAGTGATTTGCCATAGGACAGGATACTGTTCGTGAAGTCCGAAAAATCGATGGTGCACATTATTTTTTTTGGTTTTATCCTCATGATTTTTCCCCCTTTTTTTAAAATTATTGTCTGGTTAGAGGAATATGAAGCGGACTTAAATTGTAATATTTTTACACAAGGGTCGTCAAGTGCATTATAGAGATAATTTTATTCAGGTGGTGTGCGGCAGGCAGGACACAATAAAGGCCGGCCTGAAAAGCATATTGATTCTCAGCCCGGCTTTTATTGTGAAGCGTTAAATTTTCGATTAAAAGAAGTTTAACAAAATTAATTACTGGTCAATGCCTTATGGCATTCGATCAGATCGTCTACCACCTCCGGATCTGCCAGGGTTGAGGTATCTCCCAGGCTGTCAAATTCATCATTTGCGATTTTTCTTAAGATACGGCGCATAATTTTTCCTGAACGGGTTTTGGGTAATGAGGGTGCAAAATGGATAATATCAGGGGTTGCAATGGGCCCGATTTCCTTTCTGACATGCAGTTTTAACTCACTTAAAAGTTCGTCACTGGGTGTTGCGCTGACCCTGAGCGTTACATATGCATAGATTCCCTGGCCTTTGATGTCATGGGGGTATCCGATTACTGCGGCTTCCGCCACTTCCTTATGACTGACAAGAGCGCTTTCCACCTCAGCTGTTCCCATTCTGTGTCCGGATACATTGATCACATCATCCACACGACCGGTGATCCAGTAGTAGCCGTCTTCATCCCTGCGGCATCCGTCACCGGCAAAGTAGTATCCGTCAAACATCTGGAAATAGACTTTTTCAAACCGGTCATGGTTGTTATAAACGGTTCTCATCTGTCCGGGCCAGGGTTCTTTAAATGCTAAAATACCGTCACAGGCCCCTTCAAGTTGTTGTCCTTCTTCATTTAAAATTACTGGATTGACGGAAAAGAAGGGTAGGGTTGCTGAGCCGGGTTTCTGGTCAATGGCGTATGGCAGCGGCGTGATCATGATGCCGCCGGTCTCCGTCTGCCACCATGTATCCACAATCGGGCATTTTTCTTTGCCCACATGTTTGAAATACCATTTCCATGCCTCGGGATTAATAGGCTCTCCAACTGATCCTAACAATCTTAAGGAAGAAAGATCATATTTTTCAACCCATTCTTCTCCCTGGGCCATTAAAGCCCTGATCGCCGTTGGCGCAGTGTAAAACTGGTTTACTTTCCATTTGTCAACAGTTGCCCAGAAACGTCCCGGATCAGGATAGTTGGGAACGCCTTCAAACATGAGGCTTGTGGCCCCCTGTGACAGGGGGCCATAAACAATGTAGCTGTGTCCGGTTACCCAGCCGATATCGGCAGTACACCAGAATATATCATTGTCATGGTAATCGAAAATATATCTAAAAGAAATTCCGGTATAGACCATGTAACCGCCTACATTGTGTTGTACGCCTTTTGGTGTTCCGGTTGACCCGGAGGTATAAAGGATAAAAAGAGGATCTTCCGCATCCATCCATTCCACGGGGCAGTCGGTGTCTTGCTTTTGGGCTTCTTCATGCCACCATACGTCTCGTCCTTCTTTCATTTCAATATCAGAACCGGTTCGGTTTACTACAAAACAGCAGTCAACCGAATGCCCATTTTTTTTGCACAGATCCATAGCCGCATCTGCATTGCCTTTTAAGGGAATTGCCTTTGCCCCTCTCATCACCCCGTCAGTGGTCACAAGAATTTTGCAATGGCTGTCCAGTATGCGGTTGGAAAGAGCATCAGAAGAGAAGCCACCAAACACAATACTGTGAATAGCACCGATACGGGCACATGCCAGCATGCTGACGGCAAGTTCCGGTACCATAGGCATATAAATGGCCACCCGGTCCCCCTTTTTTACCCCTTTTGATTTCAGGGCATTGGCAAATTGACAGACTTTTTCATGAAGTTGTGTGTAGGAAATTTCAAGGTCTTCGCCAACTGTATTGCCTTCCCAGATAAGGGCGGTTTGATCGCCCCTGTTTTTTAAATGTCTGTCAAGGCAATTGTAGGCTATATTTGTTTTGCCGCCTTTGAACCATTCAATATGAATCGGGCCGTTGGAGATACTGTAATTAAAATCCCGGACAGTGTCCCATTTTTTTTTCCAGTGAAACTGTTCTGCCATTTCCGTCCAGAATTCATCCGGTTTCTCAATGGAACGATTGTACATTTCTTCGTACTCATCAATCGTCTTCACCCAGGCATTTTTTCGGTACTCATCCGGTGCATGAAATTTAAACTCGCTCATCTTTTTTCCTTTTTGTAGTTAGAACCCATTTTCAAAAGTAACATCAATATTTTTAGCGGTTTCAAAAAACAGCCCCCTTAGATTTTTTCAGTTGCGGGAGTGGCTATAAATTCAGGTTGTTCATAAGTCTCAGTAACAGGTGCTTTGGTCATCAGGGCCAACACAGCTCCGATGAGAAGCAATCCTGCAGCAAGAACATATGCCATTCTTGGGCTGTTGGTATAAGCAACAATCATTTGAGACACTCTTGGAAAGATGAAACCGCCTACCCCCCAGGCACTGAAAACCAGGCCGTAATTGACGCCAAAGTTCTTTAAACCGAAAAAATCTTTGGTTGCAGACGGAAATAAAGAAAGGTTTGTACCGTAGTTAAATCCGATGAGCATGGCCGCAAGAACCAGAAGTATGACCTGTGCCGGTGTAATAAACAGGAGAGAAAAGATGACAACTGACTGAAAAATCAACATGATAAAAAGAGTGTTCGCACGTCCGATACGGTCGGAAAGGATACCGGCTATAACACGCCCGGAGGCATTTCTCACTGCCATTAATGCCACAACCACCCATGCCATTTGGCCCATGCCCTGCTTGGCCATTCCTGCCACACCGCCAATGATCATAAGGCCGGCACCTGATGCAATACAAAAAATAATCCATAATTTATAAAATGTTGCTGTACGAAGCATTTTTCCGGGTTCAAAATCAATGGCACCACTTGCAGCAGCCGTCGTGTTTTGAGCGGCATCCGGATGAACATACCCTTCCGGGGGGTTTGCCAAAAATTGTGCAAGGGCAGAAACAATAATGAGAAAGGCAATACCGAAAATAAGCATGGCCTGGGAAAGCCCGACTTTGGCAATTAAAAATATTGCCAAAGGAGCAATATATACAGATGCCAGCCCAAACCCGGCAACAACAATACCGGCAATCATGCCGGTTTTTGCAGGGGGAAACCATTTAATGGCAGGCGGTGTGGCTGATGCATAACCAAACCCAAGCCCCATTCCTGTGAAAATACCGAATCCGATGATCCAGCTAATCCATGCAGTGGAGAATGAAATAATAATCAGGCCAAGTCCTGTGAGGACGCCTCCGATGACAGCCGTAATCTTCGGGCTGATCCTGTCCTGAACACGGCCTGCAAAAATCATGGTAAATGCAAATACCAGGCAGCAGACGGCATAGGGATCATTTAAGGAAGCCAGGCTCCAGTTAAAAAGGCCATCGCCTGCCACAATGGAGTCTTTGATTGTCATTTTAAATATACTCCAGGTATAAAGGATACCCAAAGCCAGGTTGATACCTAATCCTGCCATTGTTACGCGCCAACCAAGGTTTTTAATTTGAGCCATCTTAAGACCCTCCTTTAATAAATAATTAAGATTCACTTATAGTGTAATAGCAAACAGTGTGCCGGAAGGAATGAAAATTTATATCTATCTGTTTTTATTGAATTTTAACTAAAAAATGAATTCATGAAGGGTTTGCAGAGGTACAACAAAAGTTGTAGAAAAATATATCAATCCGAACGATTGTTCGGTGGAATAGGCTAAAAGGAGAGTATTCACAACTTTTGTTGTGAATACAACTTTTGTTGTGGGTTAATCGGTTTTTCCGAATTTTAATTTCTGTAGCCTTTTGCTCAGGGCCTGCTGGGAGATACCCAAAATTTCGGCTGCTGCAGATTGATTGCCTCCGGTCTGTTTCATGGCCTTCTCCACAAGTTCTCTGGAGGCTTCTTTCAGGGTAGGAAGAGAAAGGGTTTGATTATTATCTTTTTGTCCCGCTCCTGATCCGGATGTGTCCAGAACTTTGAATAGATCAGCTGTGATAGGCCCTTCCCGGTATCGCGAGATAGCATCATACACCATGGATTTAAGTTCTCTGATATTGCCCTTGAAAGGATAGGCTTCCATCTGTTCGATCAATGTTTTCGGGATATCAGGAATGGGCTTATTCAGTTCATTGGCGGCGTTGCAGATAAACCGGTCCAATAGCAGCGGCAGGTCTAGAAGACGCTCTCGCAGGGGCGGCAGCGTCAGTGTATGGGTAGAAAGACGGTAGATCAAATCTTTTCTGAAGATGCCTTTTTTTTCAAGGGCCCAGAGATTTAGGTTGGTGGAGGCAAGTATCCTTACGTCGGACTGTCTGATTTCATCAGATCCTAAAGGCAGGTATTCCCTTTCCTGGAGCAGCCGGAGTAATTTAACCTGGGACGTTAACGCAAGATCTCCGATTTCATCCAGAAAGAGAGTGCCACTATCTGCCTGCTCGATTAGTCCTTGTCTTATTTTTTGTGCACCAGTGAACGCTCCAGGAACATGACCAAAAAGAGTATCGGAAAACACGTTATCATCCAATCCGGCTACATTGACCACAACCAGTTTTCCCTTTCTTTTGCTCAACGTATGGATGGGCTGGCCGATTAATTCTTTTCCCACGCCTGTTTCTCCAAGAATAAGAACTGGCTGGGAAGAGGGGGCAATGGCTTCGATATAGTGAAAAATGGAATGCATCTTTGCATCCTGTGTGATGATATGGGCAAATGCCTTGGGGTTTTTAATCTGGGAGAATAGATCACTTTCCGGAAAATCCTGAAATTTATTTTTAAACTCTCCATAGGCCAAAGCCTGTTTAACAGCAGCGATCAGTCGATCTTCTTCTACCGGCTTGACCACATAATCCATGGCACCAATTTTCATGCATTTTACCGCTGTATCCACATCAATGTCACCGGTGAGGATAATGACGGGTATTCTGGGGTAGGTTTTGCGGACGATTTTAAGCAGACGGCCGCCGTTGATATGGGGCATATTCAAGTCCAGGAGAATGAGACAGGGAATCTGACGTTCCATTTGCCGGATCACATCCCTGGCATCACTGATGGTGATAATATTGTCCATGCCTGCCATTCTCAATGTGGTATCCACAGCCAGAAGAATTTCCGGTTCATCATCCACAATAAGGATGGGCCGATCCATGGTCTGTTGTCTGTTCATTATTATGATATCCTGTTCTTTGAAATAATATTTTCTTCAGTGATAATGGGTAATAGTATTTTTACAGTCAAACCCTCTCCAGATTTCGAAGTAAACTCTAATATCCCCTTGTGGTCATTTACAATTTTTTCCGAAATGGAAAGCCCGAGACCTGTTCCTCCGTCGTCCCGTCTGGTTGTAAAAAAAGGATTTTTTAATTTTTCCAAATTTTTCGGAGGAACACCCGGCCCGCTGTCCGATACTTCAATAACAATAAAAGAAGCGTTCGATATTTTTGAAGTTTTCACATGGATGAACTGTTTTGGATTTTCAAGGGCTTGACATGCATTAACTAGCAGATTGATAATTACCTGTTGTAATTTCTGTGAATTGCCTGAAATTTTCGGCAGGTTATTTCCATAATCAACTGACAGGTGGTGGGTGGCTTTTTTCAATATAGAGTGGGTCAGATTTAGTGATTTTTCTACCACAAGGTTGACATCAATCTCACTCTCCATATCCGTTTCTGTGGGGCGTGAAAAATCCTTTAGCTCAGAGATAATTTTTTTTATTCTTGCCGCACCGTCTTCCATGGCTTTGAGCATAAGGTCTATTCTTTTGCTCAGTTCCGCGTATGGCATTGAACAGACGAGGGCATCCTTATTTTTCATGTAGTATTCATCTAGGACCGGAGTAAAAGACTGCCAGGCTTTTTTAAGGTTCGGCGCATTGAGCATCAGAGATGTTGCCGGATTATTTATCTCATGGGCAACACCGGCCACCAATGTCCCCAGGGAGGCCATTTTGTCTGCCTGAAGGAGTTGGTTTTCCCTTAAATTGGAATGTTCCATGGCTTTTGTTCGTTCTTTTTCAGCCGTTGTTCCCTGCCATATAATATAACCGGACAGCATTAAGAACAGCATCATAATCCCTGAGCAGGTATAGATTAACTTTCGTGTAATAGTACTGATTTCTTTTCTAACATCTTCAACATAGATACCGGTTCCAACAATCCAGCCCCAGGATTTGAATTCTTTTACATAGGATATTTTAGGAACAATTTTCTTTGAGTTTCCTTTCCATTGCCATAAATAATCCACATAACCAGCCCCCTGTTTTTTGACGATTTTAACCATTTCAAAAAACAATCGTTTTCCTGCCGGGTCTTTAAAATTTGACACATCCTGACCCACCAGATCTAAACGGTATGGATGCATGATTATATTAGGGGTCATATCATTTATCCAGAAGTAATCTTTAAGGTCAGGACCGTATCTTAATTGCTGCAATTGTTCTATGGCCTGTTCCTTTGCTTTTTTGTGGGAGATCTCTCCCGCCAGGGCTTTTTCATAAAAAAGATCCAACGTGCTCCACGCACTTTCCGTTAAATGCATGATGCCTTCTCTTTTCCCGTCCATCATGTTTTTTTCCAGCAAAGGGATGATCAAAAGAAAAATTGTCAGAATAAAGAGGATGATTGTCAATGCAACAGGGATGACGATTCTTACTGGAAGTTTTTTCAGGAACAGGGGGGAGTGTTTTTTGTCAGCATCCATGTAAATTCAATAATCAAAGTATCCCAAGCTGTCAAGGAATTATTAAATATAAAGTATTGAATCAGGTAGTTTGGATGGCAACATATTTATTTTATATCAGTTCATGTTTTTGTAATTTTCGGGCAATGGTTGACTGGTTCAGACCCAGTATTTTTGCGGCTTTTGATTGGGTCAGATGTTCATTCATGATATTTTTTAGAATCTGTTTCTCAAATGTTGTCATCATTTCACGCAGAGAGAGACCCTTGTCATGTAAATCCATGAACAGATTATCATGTTTTGGCGAATCCATAACACTATGGGGAAGATTCTTGTAATGGATTTCATTGTTATCGTTCATCACCACAAGGCGTTCACATATATTGATCAATTCTCGAACATTGCCGGGGTAAGCATATTTTTCCAGAGCATTTCCGGCATTGTGGGTCAGTTTGATTGAGCCCTTGATTTTATATTTTTTGCAAAAATATTTTATATAATAGGATATCAAGGGCAGAACACACTCTTTCCGATTGCGAAGGGGCGGCAGATGGATGGGAATAACATTCAGCCGGTAATAAAGGTCCTGTCTGAATGTTTTGTCAGCCACCATGTTCTCAAGATTCTGGTTAGTAGCGGCGATAATACGAACATTTACTTTTTTGCTGGTAGTTTCACCAATTCGGCTGAGGTAACCATCTTCAAGGAATCTTAATAGTTTTACCTGGGAAGACAAGGGAAGTTCTGCAATTTCATCCAGAAAGAGTATGCCTTTATCCGCCATTTCAAATCGGCCGGCCTTGTTTCTATCCGCACCGGTGAAAGCGCCTTTTTTATAGCCGAAAAGTTCACTTTCCACCAAAGACTCGGGGATGGCACCGCAGTTAAGCCGGATCATCGGCTTTTCCCGCCGGTTTGAGTGATAGTGAATTGTTTCTGCAATGATGCCCTTTCCTGTACCGGATTCACCGAGAATGAGAACTGAGGAATTAACGCGGGCAATTTTGATGGCTTTTTCAAGAATGGTTTTGAAATTATGGCTTTTGGCAATAATTTTTTTTGATTTTAACGCTTCCAGCTGCATTTCCAAAAGATCTTCCTCAAGTTTGGTCTTTAAAGCCTGTTTTTCTTCAACTTCCTTTTTAAGTGCTTCAATCTCTGTTATATCCTTTTCATTGAGCACCACCCTGAACAATTGTCCGTCTTTATTGAATACGGGTGTGGCTGTGATTAACAAATTTTTCCCGTGTCTGGTATGCTGTATAATGGTTTCTTTTTTATGGGATTTTAATACTTTCAAGGTGACGGAACGGTCGATAATTTTTTTGTCGATCAGTTCTTTCACAGATTTTCCAATAAAGTTTTCAGCCTTGATACCCGTTAATTGTTCTGATGCCGGGTTGATTTTTATAATTGTTCCTTGGCCGTCGCAACTCCAGATGCCATCATGGCTGGAGTTGATAATGGTATCCAGTTCGATGGACATTTCCTGATAGGACCTCATTTTTCTGCTGACTTTTTCCAGCATGGTTACATCCTGGAAAATATAGAAAAGTCCCAAGGTGTTTTCTTTCCAGATAATGGGACTGATCCGAGCTATAAATTTTTTATTGTGTCTGATGATTTGGATATCCCTCATGATAATGGTATCTTTTAATACAGCGGCCGAGTGTTCAATCAATTCCGGCATGGTAGTCCGGATCAATGTGCCGGTAAAAATATCTAAGTGTTCCTGGGCTATTTTATTTGAGATTATCGTTTTAAAAGAGCAGTCAGTTACTGCGACACCATTTGGAGAGGCATCTAAAAAGGCTTTACTGAATTGATTCCAGCTCAATTGTTTTGATTCTTTGTTAAAAGATACAGATTTTTCGGTAATAATCATTTTAAATCTCCGGGTGAAAAGAAAATTTATGTATTGATGCATAATTTATGCAATTTGGCATAGTTTATATCGATATTTCCTATTAATCAAGCGTAAAAATACCATAAAATGGCAATG
>Ga0190327_1000051_pt1 | contig 19881 bp, 14 predicted proteins | sample 48720401_MG_FD_161667 | JGI IMG/M metagenome (GOLD analysis project Ga0190327, IMG submission 161667) | Hydrothermal vent sediment bacterial communities from Southern Trench, Guaymas Basin, Mexico - 4872-04-0-1_MG | ecosystem: Environmental > Aquatic > Marine > Hydrothermal vents > Sediment ... | reverse complement strand
ATTCCCCAAAGGGGTTAAAAAAACATGCCGCCCGTCAGGATAATAAAGAAGAAATGCGTGCGTGATACTCTAGTGCATCGCTTCTGCAATGGATACGGTCCTGTCACCCAGGATATTGACATAGCTTGCCATTTCATTGTCATACCATCCGTAAATCACCGCCTGGGTAATCTGGATACTGGTAACCTGATCCTTGATCGTATCCAGTATCGTTTTATCAATCCCGCGCACATGCTCAAGGTTAATATTAATGGCTGCCGTACGCGTATGGGTTTCATGGCCTTCAATAACAGCGGCAGCCCTTGGTGTTCCAATAATATCAGAGGAGACATTCTGTTTATCCGTGTACATCAGATATCCATTTGTATTGACATTGACTGCAGATTCATAAATCGAGTTGATCATGTCCCTTCGAATCGGCTTTGTATTCAGTTCTTCCTGGAAATTCATCACCAGAATAATCAAAGAACCAGTGGCAGTTGGAATTCTGACGGACTCTGCAATAAATCCAATGGTCGACATCTCCGGAATAACTAGCTGTAATGCTTTTGCCGCCCCGGTTGTGGTCAGAATAATATTATTCATAATAGATCTGTTTTTTCTCAAATCCCTGGCACCTTTTTTGGGCAATCGATCCAGTACCTGCTGTGATCCTGTGGCCGCATGAACGGTTGCCATGGATGCGGAAAGGATTCTTTCAATACCGAAATAATCGATCAGCGGCTTGATCATATGGGACAGGCAGGTGGTGGTGCAGGATGCATTGGAAATAATGACATGCTTTAGCGGGTCATACTCTCCATCATTAATCCCCATAACGGTTGTCACGGCATCTTCAGGCATTGCCACACCCTCTTTGAGTTTAAAAGGGGCAGAGGCAATCACCTTTTGAGCGCCCGCTTCAATATGCCCCCGAATAGAACCTTTGGGTGCATCTGCTTCAAGGGAAGGATCTAAAAATTGACCGGTTGTATCCATTACAATGCCGGCGTTATTTTCAGCCCATTCAATATCTTTTGGATTTCTGTGATTTTGTAATATCTTTACTTTTACACCATTGATATTCAAGGACGCGGTGGCTTCATCCACATCGGTGATAACCGACGTTGCCTGATATCCATAAAGAAACGAATCCAGTCGTCCATAGCTTGAATCTCTTTCAATATAATGAATAATGTCTTGAAAAGATTCGCCCACCTCCCGGCCCACATTGATCACAATCGTATCAAAGTACTTTCTGCCAGTATGATGCCACAGCGACAGCTTTCCTATCCTTCCAAGTCCGTTAATTCCAAGCGTTCTATACCTTTTTGTATTCATATATTTCCTCTTTTCGCGCTCTTTTGTTTAATGGGCTTTAATTGCCCCTTTATATACGGATCCTTTTTGACCGTTAATACTGATATAATCGCCTGTGAGCATTTTAACGCCATTGAGCATACACTCTTTTGCCTGTTCATTGCAAACAAGATTTTCGCATCCAACCACACAGGTTTTACCAAGATTATATGTTACTACCGCCGCATGGGAGGTGAGTCCTCCCCTGGCCGTCAGAATCCCATCAGCCGCATCAATTTCCAGGATATCATCCGGAACAGTATCATTTCTTAATAAAATCAATCGGGTATCCGGATCACTCTCCCGGAAGGCATCAATTTCTTCCAGGGTAAAAACGATTCTGCCACTCATGGCACCACCACTGACACCGATCCCTTGAGCAAGATATGCCTTTTCAAGAACTTCCGGGTTTACATCAAAATCCACAATTTTCTTTCTGTCCCTTAAGGACATCTCCCTTGCCTGAAGGATAAAAAGATCGTCGCTGGTTTCTCCTTCAAAGGTAAACTCAATTTCCTGGGGGTTCCATCCCTCATCATAAATCAGGCGATGCACCACTTTTTTCAATTGCGAATAGATGTGAGGAAAACTTTCTTCAAGACTTATCTTTGAATTCCGTTCTTCCAGCTCCCTTTGAACTTCTGAAATGGGAAGAGTTTTGACAAGTCCTGATACAACATCTTCTCCCTGATTGCCAATGGTAAAATCCCCCCAAAGCCGTATCGTATCTCCTGGAAGCCTGGGGCTGTGGCTGAACACAACACCTGATCCCGACTGCCTGGATAGATTTCCAAATACCATGGACTGAACCGTTACAGCAGTACCCCAGTCATCGGATATCCCCATTATCCGTCTGTAATCCTTCCCTCTTTTGGATTCCCAGGAGGAAAACACCTGGTCAATGACCAGAAACAACTGATCAATGGGAGACTCAATTAATTCAACCCCGGAATCAAGTAACAACTGTTTATAGGCAAGGGCAACGGATTTCATCTGTCCATCCGAAAAATAACGCTTAAGCTCAATACCATACGCTTGTTTTTTTGAATAAATGATATGATCAAACTCATCTCTTTTGATCCCAAAGGCCATCCCGTATCCTTGAATAAACCGCCGATAGCTGTCCCATGCAAACCATGGATTTCGGCTTGTCTTTGCAATATTTGCCGCGATTTCCTCGTTAAAGCCCACATTCAAAAATGAATCGAGCATCCCTGGCTGTGAGATAGAAGAACCGCTCCTGACGGATAACAGCAACGGATTTTTAGGATCCCCAAAACTTTTTTGGGTGTGCTTTTCAAGATTGCCCACCATTTTTGCCACATACTGCTTGAAATTGATATTTGCCGGCTTGTAATGGTTGATGATTTCCCGGCATTTAAAAACTTCTGTGGTAATAATAAATCCTTCCGGGACGGCTACGCCTAATTTCTTTAATTTGATCAGGTTTAATCCCTTGTTCCCTAAGAATATAATATTATTGCCAATAGGGTCTGAACTGCCGACTTCAATGACAGAGCATTTGGGGTCATAATTTAACAGCCGGCTTAAATGGATTTGCGAAAGCTTCTCCGATTGCTGAAACAGGGTGTGTAAAATTCGGTTCAAAAATACATCCATCTGCTGAAGCCCGAGAGAAGTTGCAATACGATCCATAAAAAATATCTCGGCCACTCGCTGATCCAGTTTTGACTTTCGCTTTTTGGAGCCTTTGGGCAAATATTTTTTAAGGATCTGATCCTTTCCAAGTCTGGATTCTATCTGAAATAAATTACTGGAATGAATCGTGTTGAAATGATCATTGATGATATCAGCAATCGCCTTTGTAAACCCTTTAAAAATATCCAGATACTGGGTAAATGAACAGGTTCTGATGTCCACGGAAAATTTTAGAAAATCCATTTGAACATCTAGCTGATTGGATACAATTCCATCCAGTTCAAATGCAATTCTGAACAGGTCTAAAACTTTATAAATCCGTTTAAACGTAGCCTTTGTGATCACTTGAAGATCAATGCCGTTGATCAGTTCTTCAAACATCACATTCAGAATGCTTTCAACCCTCAGCGTCAATCCCAGAGCATCAAATTTTGCCTCATGATAACTGCCGTACATGGACGGAATATCAACGGCAAAATGACGTTTATAATAAATCGCCTCATTGGCTTCATATATTCTGTCCGAAAGAATTATTTTTTTTAACTCTTTCATGTAGGCAAGAAAAATCAGAATTTTCTTTTCCAGATTTTTCTCTTCAAGCGCTGAAATAAGCTTTTGGGGATCCGGTAAATTTTCAGAATTGAACGAGGATAAATATTTTTTAAATTCCAGGTTGTCAATTCGGTATTTCTGGTTTAAGAGCCTGTAAAATCCAAAAATCATTTTCACCCTTGACCGGTCAAGTTCTGACACCTCATCAACTTCATTAATCAAATTAAAAATAGCCTCTTCCGTATAGATCAGATAGTCCTTTGGAAGTGACATATCCTTTGATTCAAGGTGATTGAGAATAATTTTCGGTCCGTCAATAAAGGGTCCTGATTCTTTAATGTCCTGATAAATTGATGGAGGGACATAAGACTCAAGCTTTTTTTTGTTTCCGGTCTTCCAGAAAAGAATCACTTCCCGGATAAAATCCACGCTCCTGCTAGAGCTTTCAATATGGCATTGTTTTCTTAAAAAATGGATTAACCGGTCCTTTCTATGACAGGCCTCATCCAACCGAGTGGAAATATCCCGAAGATGACCTTCCGCACCGATTTCGTTAAAAAAAGCCGGTAATAGCCGCGAAAGCTGTTTTACCAGGTTAAAAACCGGTGCAATATCTGAATTTAAAAATTTTGTAATATCTCTTGAGAACAGATCCGTATCCTTGATAAAAACGCCGCCGATGGACAAGGATATGATCAATGCAGAAAAAAGCCTTCTCGACTTTTTGGGGTGTTGCCCGATCAGATCGAGAAACACCCGGATATTTTTCATATGGGCTGAATTGCTCTTTATCTGCCAGTCCTCCCCGGTCCCTTTAATCATTGGAAATTGAAACCCATGATCAACCGCCATGTCAATAAAGTGGTTGATCAGCGCAATCTTCGATGTCTTGTAAACGGCCTCCCCGATTTTATGAATACAGTCCAGAACAGTTTCCGGATATTTTCCCTTATGCTCTTTGAGCAACGAAAATGTCTGGTTGACGATATTGATATCTTTTTTAAAATCCTTATCACCGATCAGGTGAGTAAGGGTGCTGTTAATCTCCCGCAGGGCCTGAACATGGATAGTAGAAAGTCCCGGAATATGAATAATATAAAAAAGAAAGGTCAATTTAAGGTGAAAGCCTCTTGTGCCATCGCCACTCCCGGTCATTATTTTTTGAGGGACTGCCCAAACCCTGGTGACGAAATCATGATATCCCACAAGATGTATCAATTTTTGAGTGGTGCTTCTGGGGTCTTGATTCAAGGTTTGAATGATACCCTCAAGCATTTTTTGCCACTTCACTATAGTGTTATGGGATACCTCTTCTAATATACACTTTACCCCATCATCAAGCTGATTTATATCAATACTCTGACCAACCCAGGAAATCGGTTCTTCCTGTTTCAGCCAGTAATCAAATGAATATTCATAAAATTTTACCAGAAACCGGTTTACCGGCTTAAAAATCGCACCATCCTCTTTAAGGGTGCCTAACAGGTTTTTTGCTGTTTTATCCGGCTGGTAATAAGATCTGACAAAAAAATAAAATTCTTTGTCTTCATAAGATTCAATTTTTACGATTGTCTTTTCAATCACCGGAAGAAACCGATCCAGTTCCTGTTCAGATTCTTTGATAATATGCTGTAGAAACAGCATTAAATTATCAGCCGCACTTGTTTTCACCTTTAAAGTTGAATCTGCTTCAAATGACTCCAAAAAAATATCAACAAAAAGCTTCAATGCCTTATCACCTTTTGGATGTCCCTTGTACAAATAGAAATATTGAAGAGAAAAATGCCGGGCTTCACTGACGATAAATTCCCAGTTTTTATAGGGATGGGACAGCTCTTTTAGAAAAATATTCATCCGGTTTAAGATCCCGACATAGGATGAAACAATATCCAGGAAAACCTGATATTTTGAGTCAATAATAATATCAACTTTTGTATCGGATAAATTCACCTCTAAGGCTTGGGACTTCACAAAATATCCTTTCTTTATTTACAAACCGTTAAACATTTTTATCTAAATCTGGATATTTTACCACTTTGATGAGTATTTTCAATGATCTTTATGCATTTCTATATATTTGCCATAAGTGTCCCAAAAAAGGATCTCATTTTTAACTATTTTCAGAAACCCGTTGATCGGGCAACACAACCCGCCCATGGAGATTTAAGGCTGTCTTATCCTCCCTATTGCCTGAATTTAGGGCAGTCTGTATAAAAAGTCGCTTTTGCCAAGTCATCATTGGCTTTGGGCGCAGGTGATGCGCACGTTCGCTTTCAAAGTAAATTCTGATACAACTCGCAACAGTATGTTGCATAATACAATTTTTTGTGCTATTTTGTTATGTAAATGATATCTGAGGAGGCAACCATTATGACGACAGCAGTAAGAATTACAGACAATTTGGCAAAAGAAGCAAAACTATTTAGTAAAATTGACAAACGTTCATTAACCGGACAAATTGAACACTGGGCATATGTTGGAAAATGTGCTGAAGAAAATCCTGATTTAACTTACAGCATGATTAAAGAAATTCTCATCGGTCTTGTAGAGTTGGAACAAGGCGAATCATCAGAGTATGAATTTGGATAACACTCAATGAAAATTATTCAATCCCGTTCATTTAAACGGAAAGTTAAAAAATTTGATAAGCAAGACAAAAAAATGCTGGACAAGCAAGTTGTAGAAATTGCTAAGACTCCATATATTGGCGCAGAAAAAAAAGGTGACCTTCGTGGCGTATTTATTCATAAATTTAAATTGGAAAGCATTGAATACTTACTTTCATATCGGTTTATCAAAGGCGATCTTGAATTGATAATGATTGGTCCACATGAAAATTACTATAGAGATTTAAAAAATTATCTCAAAGCAAGATAAAAAGCGAACATATCGCTGGAGTGGATCGGGGCTACTGAGCGGCTCTGACTCCTTTTTATCCAGTTATATCACTTGAAACAACTGGGAAAAAATAAACAAACTCGACAAGAAAAATGCGTATGAAACTCAAATGGCTTGGAACGGCAGGATTTGAAGTTAAAACAGGAAACCATGTGTTTCTTGTTGATCCTTACCTGTCCAGAAATAAAAACGCCTGTCCAAAACAGGAGATAACACCTTCTGATATTAAAAAGGCCTCTCAAATTTTTATCTCCCATGGCCATTTTGATCATATCCAGGATGTCCCCCAAATAGCATTACAGACAAACGCCCATATTTATGGGTCAAGCGTTGCAGCAAATTTTTTAAAGAAGCGGCGGGTACTCCCACAACAAATTAACTCTGTCCTCAGCGATAAAAAAACTTTTAAATTTCAACAGTATACAGCCCAGGCCTTTTTCAGTGAACATATTAAATTTGACAAAAAACTTGTCGTCTCCACCCTTTTAAAAATAAATGTTGCCTTGTTTAAATATTTTCCGCTTTTTCAACAATTTCCCTGCGGCCAGGTGTTAAGCTGGCGATTTTATATTGAAAATAAAATTATACAATTTTTCGGCAGCGCCGGTTCCTCTTTGGAAGAACTCAAAAAAATGGGGGAAACGCCCATTGATATCCTGCTGCTTCCCTTTCAAGGGCACTCAGATATCTGCCAAATCGGCCTGAACTATGTAAAACACCTCAAGCCCAAAATTGTTATTCCCCATCATCATGATGATTTTTTCCCTCCCATATCAAAAACCATCGACCTCACCCCCTTTGTAGAAAAAATAAAAAAGGACTATAAAGAAACAACCCTTATCATTCCAGAAATGAACAAAACCTTAACCCTGTAACCAAGAGTACTGAATAAAAATGACCCCATATCCGTTTGACCCGACACCTGAGACAGAAATTGCTGACAGAATAAATACAGCACAAAACCAGATGGCCGCACACCAGATAGATGCCCTGTTTTTAACCCATAAACCCGATATTTATTATTTTTCCGGCACAGCCCAGGATTGTTATCTTTATATTGAAAAAGATCGTGATCCTGTTTTGTTTGTAAAACGGTATCTGCCCCGGGCTCAACAAGAAACACCACTTAAAAATATTGAACCCATTAACTCCATAAAGGATATTCCCAGGTTAATTGAATATAAATTCAAAAGACATCCAGACACCTGTGGTCTTGCTTTTGACGTAGTGCCGGTAAAAGATTTTCATTTTTATAAAACGCTTTTTAATTCCACTCAATTTGTTGACGGAACCCCTGTGGTTGAATCCTGCCGGCAGATAAAATCCCCATGGGAAATCGATCAGATGAAAAAAGCAGCCCTGGTTTCAAAACAAACCTTTGATTTTATGGCAAAAAATATTAAACCCGGAATTTCAGAAATGGAATTTTGCGGCATGTTTGAAACATATTCAAGGACGCTGGGGCATTCCGGGAAGCTTTTAGCCCGGCATTACCGCTCAGAACTCTTCCCTTTTCACCTGATGAGCGGCAAAAACGGCGGGATTCCAGGTGCCCTGGATTCCCCGCTATGTGGCACCGGAACCTCAAATGCCTACCCCTATGGTGCTGGCCCCAAGCTGCTCAAAGAAAACGAACCCATCCTGATTGATTTTGGTACCGTTATAGACGGCTATCATATGGATGAATCCAGAATGTTTGTCATCGGAAAACTGCCGAACAGGGCAGAGGAGGCATCCAAAGCTTCTATAGAAATTCTGTATGCGCTTTTAGACAGAATGAAACCGGGTGTGCCCATGGATGAAATCTTTGAAACAGCTATCACGATTGCAAAAAAGCTTTCCCTTGGCGATCAATTTTTAGGACTGCCAAGCTTAAAATCAAAATTTATCGGCCATGGCGTTGGATTAGAACTGGTGGAAAACCCCATCCTTTCCAAGGGTAAAAAAACACTTTTAAAATCCGGGATGGTCCTCGCTGTTGAACCAAAATTTATATTTGAAAACCAATTTGCCGCCGGTATTGAAAGCGTTATTCATGTTACAGAGAATGGCAGCGACTTTTTAAGCTACACTGAAAATAAAATTTTTTTCTGTTAAATGAATAAGGTTTCCCTTATTCATTTTTCTTCTTTAACTGATCATCAGCCAATTTTTTCAATGGCTGAAAACCTTGGTTCATGCAGCGGAATGAGGATATCCGCTTTATTTTGAACTTGTTTCATAATATCATAGGCCTTGTAAACATCCACATGGGTTCCAGGCGGAATGACGTCCATTTCCATGCCTTTAATTTCAGGCGGCGGGTTAAAGTTTTCATCAATCACACAAAACCCCGTAATAGCGGCCAGGCCTTTTTTTGTTTGGATATAAACCGTTAACCCGCCTTTTGTATGAACCGGTGTATGGCTGACATAAATACCCTTCAGAATTTCACAATCTTCCCTGATAATTTCAATCTGATTGTTTTCTTCAATCTCGTCGATATAATCTTCCAGATAGCGATAGTCGAGGGGATGGGGATCATGAATGGCATCCAGTTCTTTTTCATGGATATAAAAACTGGCTTTTTCACATTTATAATCATTTTCACAATGATCCATATGAAGATGGGTATGAATAACGATATCAATATCCAATGGCGTTAAACCGTGTTTCTCAAGCCCCTGCTCAAAGGTATAAATTTTACCGCCAATGGCCTCTTCCCTCTCTTTTGACTGGATGGGATTCATCTCCCCTGTATCCACGAGAATATGTTTATCGCCACCTTTTAACACCCACGTATAAATGGGAATGGTATATTGCTCCCCCTGGCCATATTGATAGGTCATCATGCTTTTATCAAAAACTTTTGTTCCCATGACAACAGGATGAATAGTATATTGTGCCATGATATTTTTATCCTACAAAATCTGTTTTAAGAAAAGTTTTGTCCGATCATGTTCAGGATTAACAAAGAAATGTTCGGGCGTGCCTTCTTCAACGATTCGGCCCTCATCCATGAAAATCACGCGACTTCCCACTTCCCTTGCAAACCCCATTTCATGGGTAACACAAACCATTGTCATCCCTTCTTTGGCAAGGGTTTTCATGACATCCAGAACCTCACCGATCATTTCAGGGTCAAGGGCAGACGTGGGTTCATCAAAAAGCATGATTTTTGGATCCATTGCCAATGCCCTTGCAATCGCCACGCGCTGCTGCTGACCACCGGAAAGATTTGATGGGTGTGCGTGGGCTTTATCCCCGATACCCACTTTTTCAAGAATGGCCATGGCTTTTTCCTCGCGCTCTTTCTTTCCTCTCTTCCGGACCAGTTTCTGGGCAATAGTAACATTTCCAAGGATAGACAAGTGGGGAAATAGATTAAAAGATTGAAATACCATTCCCATCTCAGCCCTTACTTTATTGATATCGATCTTGGGATCGAAAATATCCACCCCCTCCACTAGGATCTGACCCTGTTCTGCTGTTTCCAGCCGGTTCAAACATCGAAGAAAGGTACTTTTTCCAGAACCCGAGGGACCGATGACCACCACCACCTCTCCTGCTTCTACCGTATTGGAAACATCCACCAGAGCCTTAACCTCATGAGGGATGTAAAAGGTCTTATAAATATGATTGATTTCTATCATTTTGTCGCTGTCCTCCTTTCCAGATATTGAATTGCCATGGAAAGTGTAAAGGTCATAAGCAGGTAGAGAATTGCACATAATATCCACAATTCAAAAGTCTGAAGACTGGTGGTAATTCCTTCACGGGTGGCTTTTGTCAGTTCTCTGATGGAAATCATACCCAACAGGGATGAATCTTTAATCAGATTGATAAATTGTCCTGCCAGGGGCGGCAGAATGGTTTTTAATGCCTGGGGAAGAATAATATGGAACATGCATTGAAAATAGGTCATGCCGGCTGATCGGGCGGCTTCAACCTGACCGGGATGAATGGCTTCAATGCCGGCCCGGACAATTTCCACCACGTAGGCACCGGTAAAAAGGGACAATGCCATAATACCGTACCATTCGGGATCGATTTTCGGGAGCCCGTTCATCATCAAAATTTTATTCATGGTGGTTCCCAGAACAAAATAAAAAATCATGATCTGAACCAGCAGGGGCGATCCCCGGATAATCTCAACATAAGTAATGGCCGACCATTTCAGAACCGGCGTATTCGATACTCTGGCAACACCGCCTATAATCCCCAGGAGAATGCCGAAAATAGTAGAAATAAAACTGATTTTTAAGGTAATCCACAGACCTATAGCCATAAGCCCCGGCTTCCATCCTCCCTTGTATTGAGCAATATGATCTCCGGAAAAAACCGAATCTCCCTCATCCCAGTCAAAGGATCCTGCAGGAACGGTGTATGTTTTTTTCCCGTCCTCATCCTGGATAACGATATCAAATTTGTCTTTGTTCTCCGTGATGGTATCAATATCACCGTCGGATTCCACATAAAGGGTGATGGTCTCCTGATACATGAAATATTTGGGGATTTTAAACCAGCGCCACTGGTATTCCACCGCCACTGTTGCATAATATACTGCTCCGAACACCAAAAGCATCAATGCAATAAAACCGGAAACAGAAAGTGTATAAACAGTTGGATTGCTCAGTCGCGCTATATTGGATATTTTTTGTTCCATATCTTGTTTTGCCTTAAAAAACGGGCCAACAGAAAACACTCACTGCCGGCCCAATTAATTTTTACACAAACAATCTAATTTTGAAGCTCTTTCTGCCATTCGTTGGATCGAATCCATTTATCATAAGCTTTGTCATATCTGCCATCATTTTTATACTGACGTAAAAAATTATTCAGAAAATTAAGAAAATCAGGATCTCCTTTCCTAACGGCCATGGCAAGGGGTTCAAAGGTAAAAGGTGTGTTCAGGGCAATGGTTTTGCCTGCGCCATGTGCTGCCTGGAAAAACTCAATCAGGGGCAGATCGTAAACAGTGGCATCTGCATTACCCTGGATAACTTCCATGCAGGCTTCTGTTTCAACTTCAAAAGATTTGTAGGTGGCCTTGGGAATCATTCTTTTCACTGCTTGTTCCCCGGTGGTTCCCAGTTTGGATGTAATGGTAAATTTTGGGTCATTGAGATCTTTGTAGGACAACACCTTGCCTTCATGTTTTTTGTTGAGGAGGATGGCCTGTCCGATAACAATGTAGGGACTGGTGAAGTTGATGGCCAGATTTCTTTCCTGGGTACAGGTCATACCCGAGATGATGATATCATATTTGTTAGTGATCAGGCCCGGAATAATACCGTCCCAGGCAGTGTTGACAGGTGTATATTTTACACCCATGGCTTTAGCAAGGGCTTTCCCCATATCCACGTCAAACCCAATGTATTTTCCCTTGGTATTGGTCATTTCAAAGGGAAGGTACCCTGATTCCATTCCGACGCGAAGTTCACCCAATTTTACAATTGTTTCAATGGTTGATGTTTTGGCAAGCTCGATATTATCTGCAAATGCAGGCGCTGATACGAAAAGAAACGCCATTGCAAACAACGAAATTAATACTTTTTTCATCCTTTTCTCCTTCATCCTTAAAAATTAATGTGTGACTTTTTACTCTCCTTTAATACAGTCAAAGTCCCGTAAAAAATCATGTTAAATACTGATAAGCCTTATATCAATAAGGACAATACCATATAAGTAAGATTAATACTTAGCATAATAATTTTAAATGGCAAGAATTATTCCGAAAAAGCTTTTATTTTTTTTTAAAATCAGCTATTTCTTTTCCTAAAGATGAAAACAACCCTGATAAAATCTCATAAGTTAAAAATCTTGACGGTCTCGGATTTTATTGATGAATCATTGACTCAAAGGGTTGAAAACAAAACCCTTGAGCCTGTGGATCTGATTATCTCCTGTGGCGATCTGGCCCCGGAATATCTCTCTTTTTTAAGGGACCGGCTTGATAAACCTCTCTTTTATGTAAAAGGCAACCACGATATTCGATACTCGCCATCCAACCCTGTGGGGTGTAAAAACATCCATGCGAAACTGATTCAGTTTAAATCTTTGAAAATTATGGGACTTGAAGGATCTATATGGTACAATGGCGGCATGAATCAATATACGGACAGAGAAATGAAAAAGATGATCTCTGGCATGTGGTTTTCTCTCTGGCGAAAAGGCGGCATTCATATAGTGATCACCCATGCACCACCAAGACATATTCATGATGCCGAAGATCGTTGCCATATGGGATTTGAAAGTTTTGTCCGATTAATAGACAAAAAAAGGCCAGATTATTTTATCCATGGCCATATTCATAAAGAGTTTAAAACCCACTCCGACAGAATCATAACCGTGGGGTCGACAAAAGTGATTAATACCTGTGGATTCACCATTTTAGAGGTTTAACCATGATAAAATTTTTAAAAAATTTTTTTTCATCAAAAGCTGATGATGATACTAAAGATCATGTCAGCTCTTTTAATGAACAGCAGGAAAAAGAAGAAGATGTTAAGTTCATTGATCACGGCATTAAAACAATTGACCTTGAAAAAATTATTGGCAGTGTGGGAAAATATTATGATTTTGACTCCCATTTCAGACCTAAAAAGCATGTATTAAGTAAAAGATTTACTGATATCAAAAAGGCCATGCGTGAAGGAAAATCTCTGCCTCCGATAAACCTCTATCAAATCAGAAATGATTATTTTGTCCTGGATGGAAACCACAGGGTTGCTGCAGCAAAAGAACTGGGGCAATTTGATATCCAGGCAAAGGTTATTGAATTGCTTTCCGCAAAAAATACCATGGAAAACCTTTTATATATCGAGAAAAAAAGTTTTTACGAAAAAACCGGGCTGCCTGAAAAAATAGATCTGACAGAGGTAGGGAAATACAATTATTTAGAAAAGCAGATTAAAGACCATGAAAATTACTTAACCAAAATATCCGGTAAAAAATCTGATTTTAAAAAAGCGGCTAAAGATTGGTACAATACAATTTATACGCCTTTAACCATGATAATAAACAATGGGGCATTACCCAAATATTTCCCCAAAAGAAATGTTGCCGATCTTTATACCTATATCGTCTATCATCATTGGGAAAGAACGGCCAATAGGCGATACGGTATCGGCATTGACCGGCTGATCCCCAGGAGCATGGAAGCCTTTAGAACTGTCATGCTTGAAAAAAGCACACCCGACTACCCTGAAATGAAACGAACCATTACAGCCTTTATTATGATTAATATCAACACATCAACAGAAATGAAGGTCATCAATAAATTATTCGCCCTTGATGAAGTCCAGGAGGTTCACTCGGTTCACGGCGCCATTGATGTTCTTGTAAAAATTGTCCTGAAAAGAGATTTTCTGGCATCTGATGCTGAAATCATTGCAGAATTTGTAGATCAACAGATAAGGCGAATCAGCGGAATAAACAGGACACAAACCATTATTCCCGGAATTTCAAAGGTTAAAGAAGGATTTATCTATTAAAATTCGTCCAATAAAGACCTGACAACGAACAGATCCGGGCTGATCAACTGTTTTCAAGAATCAAAAGCCCTATCAGTCTATGATCCTGCTGTTTTCCAAATTCAGGATCTGAAATATGTTTTATTTGCGTTCGGTGGGACAGTGGATTGCGCGTTGCCTCTTCCGGATGATATTTCATGTCCAACACGTCCCCAACCTTGATATGATTAAGCACTTTGGAATCTTTCCGGACCATTATGCCAAATCCTTTTGAAGAAAAATCCCTTAGCTTGAAATGATAGGCTATTTTATCATTTCCGAGTATAAATTCAACACTGGCATTTTCCCAGCTTTTTGTTCTTTCTTCACTCCGTAAATTTATTTTTTCCGTATGGTCTGGATCCTTTTTCACTGATAGTTAAACTCCTTTAAAAAAGAAGGTATTATTAGCTTTAATGATCTTTTTTTATTAACAAATCAATACGTTATTTATTAAAGCGCCTTTTTTTTATTCCTTTTCTCAAGCTCCAGCAGATTCTTTTTTGCCTCGAGCCCACCGCCAAAACCGGTCAGGCTTCCGTTTTTTCCAATAACCCGGTGGCAGGGTACAATTATTGAAATCGGGTTTCTCCCGTTTGCCATGCCAACAGCCCTTGATGCATTGGGATTTCCGATTCTTTTTGCAAGCTCACTATATGATATGGTTTCTCCATATGGAATTTTCACAAGTTCCTGCCAGACCTTTTTCTGAAAATCCGTACCCGAAACATTCAATTCAAGATCAAATCTTGTCAGTTCCCCATTAAAATAGGCCTCAAGCTGAAAAAGGGCTTTCATAAATTTTTCTTTAGAATGTATCCACTCTTTTTCCGGTTCAACCCTTGTCTTTCCCAGGGGAAAATACAAATTTTCCAGTAATTCATTGCCCGTCAGCAAAAGTGTTCCAACAGGGGATTTAAAATAACAATAATACATTTTATCTCCACAGTAAAATTTCAATATAGCTTATCATTAAACAATAGTCCAGACGCAAAAAGCCCTGAGCGTTTATGCCGATTATGGCATAAACGCTCAGGGCTTTTTTAAAAGGATTAATCTGGCAGCGTTCTACTCTCCCACACAGTCTCCCATGCAGTACCATCGACGCTAAAGAGCTTAACTTCCGTGTTCGAGATGGGTACGGGTGTGACCTCTTTGCCATAGCTACCAGATTAAATCGGGCGGATCCTGAACTTTAGAAATGTTTAAATTCTTACATGTCCAATAAATCCTATTTTTATAATCAGTTGTAATAAATATCTTAATATGTCCGCAGTAAAGCGTTTAAGCTTATAAGTGGAAAAAGTGGCTAAGCCTCACGACCTATTAGTACTGGTTAGCTGAACACATTACTGTGCTTACACACCCAGCCTATCAACCTTGTAGTCTTCAAGGGGTCTTTAGTCTATAAATAGATGGGATATCTTATCTTGAAGTTGGCTTCCCGCTTAGATGCTTTCAGCGGTTATCCTTTCCCAACTTAGCTACCCTGCAATGCCGCTGGCGCGACAACAGGAACACCATTGGTTGGTACATTCCGGTCCTCTCGTACTAGGAACATCTCTCCTCAAATATCCTGCGCCCACGAAAGATAGGGACCAAACTGTCTCACGACGTTTTAAACCCAGCTCACGTACCACTTTAATTGGCGAACAGCCAAACCCTTGGGACCTGCTCCAGCCCCAGGATGTGATGAGCCGACATCGAGGTGCCAAACCGCCCCGTCGATGTGAACTCTTGGGGGCGATAAGCCTGTTATCCCCGGCGTACCTTTTATCCGTTGAGCGACGGCCCTTCCATTCAGAACCGCCGGATCACTAAGACCTACTTTCGTACCTGCTCGAAATGTCTCTCTCGCAGTCAAGCTCCCTTATGCCTTTGCACTCTACGGCTGGTTTCCAATCAGCCTGAGGGAACCTTCGCGCGCCTCCGTTACTCTTTAGGAGGCGACCGCCCCAGTCAAACTACCCACCAGACACTGTCCTTAACCCGGATAACGGGTCGAAGTTAGAACACTGAAATATGAAGGGTGGTATTTCAAGGGTAACTCCACAAGCACTGGCGTACCTGCTTCCAAGTCTCCCACCTATCCTGCACATCATATCCCAAAATCCAATGTCAAGCTGTAGTAAAGGTGCCGGGGTCTTTCCGTCTTTTCGCGGGTAGACGGTATCTTCACCGCCATTCCAATTTCGCTGAGTCCCTTGTTGAGACAGTGTGGAAGTCGTTACGCCATTCGTGCAGGTCGGAACTTACCCGACAAGGAATTTCGCTACCTTAGGACCGTTATAGTTACGGCCGCCGTTTACCGGGGCTTCAGTTCAGTGCTTCGCTTACGCTAACAAATCCCCTTAACCTTCCGGCACCGGGCAGGCGTCAGACCCTATACTTCGTCTTGCGACTTTGCAGAGTCCTATGTTTTTAGTAAACAGTCGCTACCACCAATTCTCTGCGGCCTCCAACAGCTCATAAAGTGTTTTAATCACCATTAGAGGCATACCTTCTCCCTAAGTTACGGTATCATTTTGCCGAGTTCCTTAACAAGGGTTCTCTCAAGCGCCTCGGGATACTCTCCCTGCCTACCTGTGTCGGTTTACGGTACGATCACCTGTTGTCTCAATAGAGGCTTTTCTTGGCAGTATGGGTGCAGTCAGTTTATGGGATAAATCCCTCCTCATCACTTCTCGGCCTTAAAAGAATCCGGATTTACCTGGATTCTAAGCCTACGAGCTTAAACCGCCTATTCCAACAGACGGATGACTTGCCCTTCTGCGTCCCCCCTTCTCTCAAACAACAACAAGGTGGTACAGAAATATTAATCTGTTTTCCATCGACTACGCCTTTCGGCCTCGCCTTAGGGATCGACTAACCCTGAGCAGATTAGCTTTACTCAGGAAACCTTGGGCTTACGGCGAGCGGGCCTCTCACCCGCTTTATCGCTACTCATGTCAGCATGGTCACTTGTGCAATCTCCACGTGATCTCACGACCACGATTCTGCGACGGCACAACGCTCTTCTACCAATCGACTTAATAAATTAAGCCTATTCCGCAGCTTCGGTACTATGCTTTAGCCCCGATACATTTTCGGCGCAGATCCACTCGACCAGTGAGCTGTTACGCTTTCTTTAAAGGATGGCTGCTTCTAAGCCAACCTCCTGGTTGTCTGGGCATTCCCACATCCTTCTCCACTTAGCATAGATTTGGGGACCTTAGCTGGCGGTCTGGGTTGTTTCCCTTTCGTCCGCGGAACTTAGCTCCCGCGGGCTGACTCCTATGATCTGACTTACCGGTATTCGGAGTTTGGTTAGGTTTAGTAATCTGGTGAGACCCCTAGCCCATCCAGTGCTCTACCTCCGGTAAGAAACTCATAAGGCTATACCTAAATATATTTCGAAGAGAACCAGCTATCTCCAGGTTTGTTTGGCCTTTCACCCCTATCCACACCTCATCCGAACAGTTTTTAACCTGTGACGGTTCGGGCCTCCACGAGATTTTACTCTCGCTTCACCCTGGACATGGATAGATCACCTGGTTTCGGGTCTACTCAACGCAACTTGTCGCCCTGTTCAGACTCGCTTTCGCTACGGCTACACCTATCGGCTTAACCTGGCTACGTTAAGTAACTCGCTGACTCATTATGCAAAAGGCACGCGGTCACACTTGCAAAGCAAATGCTCCCACTGCTTGTAAGCAAACGGTTTCAGGTACTATTTCACTCCCCTAACAGGGGTACTTTTCACCTTTCCCTCACGGTACTGGTACGCTATCGGTTGTCAAGTCATATTTAGCCTTATGTGATGGTCCACACAAATTCCCACAGAATTTCTCGTGTTCCGCAGTACTTGGGAATATAATAAGAGAGATCAATTGCTTTCGCTTACAGGACTGTCACCTTCTTTGGTAAAGCTTTCCAGCTTTCTCAACTAACAATTGATTTTTTGACTCTCCGAACTTTCCGAAACAAGTTCAAATTGTATCCCGCGACCCCGTGCATGCAACGCTTTCGGGCTTGACACATACACGGTTTGGGCTGGTTCCCGTTCGCTCGCCGCTACTAGGGAAATCGTTTTTACTTTCTATTCCTGGGGGTACTAAGATGTTTCAGTTCTCCCCGTTGGCTTCCTTACACTATGTATTTATATAAGGATGATACAGTATTAACCGTATCGGGTTGCCCCATTCAGACATCTCCGGATCAAAGGATGTTTAGCTCCTCCCCGAAGCTTATCGCAGCTTTCCACGTCTTTCTTCGTACTTGACACCAAGGCATCCACCGTTTGCTCTTAGTAGCTTAGCCACTATTATTACCACAAATAAGTTTAAACGCTTTAGTGCGAACACATTTAACTTTGTAAAATTTGCAAGCTTCTTCGTTGCACCATTTTTGCCCTTAGTCGACGACCAAAAGGTCGCCTCAGTCGGTCAAAAATGCTGCGCCTTGAATCTTACTAAATTTTACTTCGTAAATGCTTACAATTAATTTGATTCAACAATCATAAAAATCGTATTTATATAATCAGTTATCAATTAAATGATAACTGCGCATTTTGATATTTACTACAACAAATTGTCAAAGAACGACTTGAGCGATCAGTTGATCTCTCAAAATTGGTCAGTGGGTCCTTTTAAAGCTTAATTTCTTTCCTTAGAAAGGAGGTGATCCAGCCGCTGATTCCTCAACGGCTACCTTGTTACGACTTCACCCCAATTATCAATCATACCTTAGGCGCTTGCCTCCCCGAAAGGTTAGCCCAACGACGTCGGGTATCATCAACTCTCATGGTGTGACGGGCGGTGTGTACAAGGCCCGGGAACATATTCACCGCGGCATGCTGATCCGCGATTACTAGCGATTCCAACTTCATGGAGTCGAGTTGCAGACTCCAATCCGGACTGAGATAAGCTTTAGGGATTCGCTCACCGTTGCCGGCTCGCTGCCCTCTGTACTTACCATTGTAGCACGTGTGTAGCCCTGGATATAAGGGCCATGAGGACTTGACGTCATCCCCACCTTCCTCCCGGTTAACCCGGGCAGTCTCGTTAGAGTTCCCACCATTATGTGCTGGCAACTAACGATAAGGGTTGCGCTCGTTGCTGGACTTAACCAAACATCTCACGACACGAGCTGACGACAGCCATGCAGCACCTGTCTCTGTGCTCCCGAAGGCACTGTCCAATCTCTTGGACGTTCACAGGATGTCAAACCCAGGTAAGGTTCTTCGCGTTGCGTCGAATTAAACCACATGCTCCACCGCTTGTGCGGGCCCCCGTCAATTCCTTTGAGTTTTAGTCTTGCGACCGTACTCCCCAGGCGGTTCACTTAATGCGTTAGCTCCGGCACAGCAGATTTTAATACCCGCTACACCTAGTGAACATCGTTTACTGCGTGGACTACCAGGGTATCTAATCCTGTTCGCTACCCACGCCTTCGCGCCTCAGCGTCAGTATCGGTCCAGAAAGCTGCCTTCGCCATCGGTGTTCCTCCTGATATCTACGAATTTCACCTCTACACCAGGAATTCCGCTTTCCTCTCCCGTACTCAAGTCTTGCTGTTTCAAATGCACGTCCAGGGTTGAGCCCTGGGCTTTCACATCTGACCGACAAAACCGCCTACGCGCCCTTTACGCCCAATAATTCCGAATAACGCTTGCGCCCCCCGTGTTACCGCGGCTGCTGGCACGGAGTTAGCCGGCGCTTCCTCCACTGGTACCGTCAATACAACCACCTATTAGATGCTTGTAACTTCTTCCCAGTTGACAGAGCTTTACGACCCAAAGGCCTTCTTCACTCACGCGGCGTTGCTGCGTCAGGGTTTCCCCCATTGCGCAAAATTCCTCACTGCTGCCTCCCGTAGGAGTCTGGACCGTGTTCCAGTTCCAGTGTGACTGATCATCCTCTCAGACCAGCTAACCATCGCAGTCTTGGTAGGCCTTTACCCC
>Ga0190327_1000050_pt1 | contig 20398 bp, 12 predicted proteins | sample 48720401_MG_FD_161667 | JGI IMG/M metagenome (GOLD analysis project Ga0190327, IMG submission 161667) | Hydrothermal vent sediment bacterial communities from Southern Trench, Guaymas Basin, Mexico - 4872-04-0-1_MG | ecosystem: Environmental > Aquatic > Marine > Hydrothermal vents > Sediment ... | reverse complement strand
ACCCCCTGACTGAACAATTCTTTGAATGCCAATCTCATTGTTCTCTTTGGTTCTGGAAGACACGCAATCCGATACCACCTGAACCTCACAACCTTGTTGAATCAAATCATGTCCAGTCTGGAAAACACAAATATGGGTTTCAATCCCGGTCAAAAGCACCTGGGTCCTTCCGGCTTTTTTGAATTTATCCATAAATTGAGGTTCATCACAGCATGAGAAAGAAAATTTCTCAATGGGGTCTTCCCCTGTCAGATATTTTGAAATCACTTCTGTAGTCGGCCCTAAATTCTTTGGGATCTGTTCCATCCAGATAATTGGCACTTCAAGAATTTTCATGCCTTGAATCAGAGTTCCAAGTGACCTAAACAATTTTTCTTTTTCGTACATCAATTGGGACAACTGCCCCTGAACATCAATCAACAGCATAATGGTCTTGTCAATAGCAAACATCCATATCCTCCTTTGGCTATTACTGTTACTTATAACCGCTTAATCCCAATCATCTGAATCAGGGATACATTTGATCCAATACGTAATGTCTTTTGAAAACTCTTTGTAAGAGACGTTTGTCCTTTGAGTAATAACGTTTTTTCTAAATCCGAACACTTTCTTATAACAATCAAAAAAACTCAAGCTGTCAAAATTATCTGATCCGTTCATGCCCTTTGTTTTACAAATGATTTGCCAGAGGGTTCTTGTGTCTCTTGTAATACAGGCATCCTTTAATCTGTCCATTAGAGTCTCGCTAATGTGAATCCCTTCCTGGATGCCGCTGTTTTCCAGTCTTGACGCATCATCTACGGCTTTACCGATAGCGGTTACAATTCTTCTCTTCCGACTTCCCAGGGGGCCAATCAATGCTGTGCCAACTTCCATTCCTGCCCTGAAATTGATATTGGCTTGTGCTTTATCAATCAATTCTTTCACCCGTCCTGCCGTATCCATATCATGCTGTCCTGTTTTCAGTAAATGTATTTCATTAAAGATGGAGGCCAGCGTAAAAACCATCAACATGATCCTTTCATGTGCTCCCGTGGAAACATGATTTTTTTCATCATCAAAGAGAGAAACGTTTTGGATAAAAACAGAATCACCAATAAAATTATCTATCCGGCATGAATAACGATTTGCATTATTAGCAGCTATCTGGTGACACAGGTTCAATATAAAAAAATAATCCCGGGGACTAAACTTGTTTCTTATGGTTGCTGAACCCACCATATCCATAAAAGCATACACACCATCTGTTATGTTGACAGCTTCCATGTTGAGCTGCTTTTCATTTACAGCCCCCACGGCTCTCAGGTATTCTTTCTGGACATTCAACTCGATCCTTTTGTTTTTTAATTGCAGTGCCGTATTTCTAAGACTTTTTTCTTTTCTCCAGATAAGATGCGCGGCCTGTCTGCCTTTAGCAAACCCGATATAGGCAAGAGATGCCATCTCAATGGCTGAAATTAAGATATTCAATCTTTTTTTCAGTTCCAGTTCGTGGGTGAATTTCTCTCCTGTTTTTTGCAAAAAGTTTTCATTAATAGTGTTAAAAACGATGGCACCATAATCCGGAACATAGGCAGAAACAAAATTTTTTGCTTTGAATTGCTTGGCTATGGCATTATTAATTTTCAAATCCGGCAAGGATTTAAAAATATCACCATTATAAGAAAGGATAGGAATCTTTGAATAACTCTCATCATCATTTGATGCCTCCCGTATGGTATCAATAAGGAGGACTTTAACGCCTTTTTTATAAAAATCTTTATGTTTTCTAAGAACAAAAGAGATGACACCCTCGCTCTCCTTTTTCTCACCAAATTGAGTGTCTTTATACAGTCTGACAGGCGACAATCCTCTGTGTTTTACAATGAATGTTCCGAAATATTTCAAAATCAGACCGGCAAAACCCTTTCCATTAAATTTATGCATGATGCCCCTGTCCCATTTATCAGGGGGTAAAAATTTAAAATGGGTTTTGTTGGTTCCAAGCAAAAGACCTACTTGTCTGGCTTGCATCAATTTTAATGAGAAAGACAAAAGAAGATCCAATGTGTGCGTTTTCTTAAAGACAATCCGTTCAAATTTATCTATATCAGGCAAGTCGTGTTTCATTTTTAGAATACGGGCTTAAAAAGGTGTCAGTGCTGGTGTTATCCGTGTCGGTCTTATAAAAAAGATTTTGAAATAAGGAAATTTCTTTTGACTTAAACGAAATCAAAGATCCGATAAAAAAAACATGGTAAATACGATAGACATTGTCAGAAACAATCTTCAATAATTTGCCTTTGCGTTTTTCCATCCTGCCTATCCAGTCATTTAACGTCTTCATATAATGGGTTCTGAAATTCTCAGCATTCAGCAGTTCAAACCCGGAAGATGATGCCAGGCTCACAAGATCATGCTCAAACATCAATTCACCACCCGGGAACATGTATTTAAGCAAAAATGAATTCTCATGCCCTTTTTTTGTACTGGTATTAGTGGTGATGGTATGCTGCAGGAAAAGTCCTCCTTTTTTAAGGCTTTTGTGGACAATTTTAAAAAAATTAAGCATATTGGCTTTTCCCACATGTTCTGACATTCCCACACATGAAATTTTATCGAATCTGTCGGAGCCAAGGTCCCTGTAATTTAAAATTTTTATGTCTATTTTATGGGAAAGTCCTTGATTTTCTATCCACTTTTCAGCATATTTTTTCTGTTCTAAGCTCAATGTAATCCCGGTGACGTTCACATTATACTGTTTTGCTGCATACACAGCGAACTTTCCCCAGCCACATCCTATATCAAGAAGTTTCTCGCCCTCTTTTAATCTTAATTTCCTGCAGATAATATCCATTTTTTCATTCTGGGCATTATCCATTGTTGCATTTTCACTTACATAATACCCACAAGTATATCCCATTGTTTCTCCTAAAAAAAGTTGATAAAAATCGCTGGAAACATTGTAGTGGTATGCAATATTTGCTTTCTCTTTTTCTCTTGATTTTATAAAAAAACTGGAAAGAAATGTAAGCCCTCTCTTTCGCTGATCAGTGTTCAGCAGCTTATCGCAGACAAGTTCATACAGCTCTTTTATACTGCCGGATATATCAAAATATCCTTTTACATAAGCTTCCCCAAAAGAAAATGCATCAGGAGAGATCAGGGCTTTAAAAAATTTTCGGTCTCGAATAAAAAGTTTATGCTTAATATTTTTCTGGGCAGTGGAATATTTATGACCATTTGTATCAATAATTTCAAGAGGAATCATTTCATAGTTAAGCCTTTGAATAAACTTTTTTAAAAAAAAGGAGTCTTTTTTGACGTGTGCTTTCATAATTTCACCTTTCCTAAAAGATTGAGATTATAAAAAACCAATTTTACTTATGATTCAAAGATTTTATTTAAGTATATTAAATATTTCAGAAATATAAAAGGATATCTTAAAAAATAATTTTAGTCTTAACACTATTGCATGATTCAAAGATTTTATTTCAGGATTAATTCAGGTGATTGCTTTAAGAATATTTCGGGTTTCCAAAAGGGCCTTGGAAATATTATTTCTTTTTCTTCCTAAGTGAATTCGAATGCTATCTTTTTTAATGAATTCAAAGGGGGCAAAACCTTTTAACGCATTATTCAAAGAATCCAGCGGTTTCTTCCTGTGTTTTTCAGAAAAAACAAGGGTTAGGGTATTGGGTGTAATATCAAGCCTGCGAACTCCTGCCTGGATACAATAAACCCGCAGCATAATTTTTAAGAGCATATTTTCAGCCTCTTTAGGCAATTTGCCATACCGGTCTATAAGTTCCTTTTGCATATCTGTTATATCTGAAACCTTTGTAATCTTTGAAAGCCTTCTGTATAGGGTTAACCGCTGTTCAACAGATTCAATATAATGATCGGCAAACCCTGAAGACATAGCCGCATTGATTTCAGGCTCCAAAGGCTCAATGATTTCTTCTCCTTTTAAATCATGAACCGCTTGATCCAGCAATTTTAAAAACATATCATACCCGACGGCTGCAATGTGCCCGGACTGAGATGCACCGAGGGCTGTACCTGCTCCTCTGATTTGAAGATCCTTCATGGCGATCTGAAATCCTGACCCCAAGTCTTTATATTCCATCAACGCAGACAACCTTTTTTTGGCATCCTTTGTCAATCGGCTTTCATCGGAAATGAACAGATATGCATATGCCTGATGATCCCCCCGCCCGATTCTGCCCCTGAGCTGATAAATCTGTGACAGTCCGAATCGTTCTGCCTTGTTAATTATCATTGTGTTTGCCGAAGGGATATCAAGACCGGACTCGATAATCGTTGTGCATACCAGAACATCAATTTCAAAATTTACAAACTCAAACATCACCGTTTCAAGGTCATTTTCAGAAAGCCTGCCGTGAGCCACACCGATCCTGGCTCCCGGGACCAGTTTTTCCAAATTTTGTGCCATTTTAAAAATGGTTTTGATGTTATTATGAACAAAAAAGATTTGACCCTTTCGTGACAGTTCTCTCGTAATAGCATCTTTTATAATGGAATCTTCATAGGGTGAAATATATGAAACAATCGGTTGTCGGTCTGCAGGCGGAGTTGTAATAATACTGATGTCCCTCATGCCGGTTAAAGACATGTGAAGGGTTCGGGGGATAGGCGTCGCAGTTAATGCAAGAACATCCACACTGCTACGCTTTTTTTTTAACGCTTCCTTGTGCTTCACGCCAAATCGCTGTTCTTCATCAATTACCAGCAATCCCAACGATTTAAATTCAATATCTCTTTGTAAAAGTCTGTGGGTTCCAATGACAATATCCACACGTCCTGTGCTCATCGCCTTGAGTATTCTTATCTGTTCTTTTCTATTGCGAAACCTTGATAAGCATTCAATATTGACCGGATAATTCTCAAACCGCTCTTGGAATGTTAAAAGGTGTTGCTCTGCCAATATAGTGGTCGGCACTACAATCGCCACTTGTTTTCCGTCATTTACAGCTTTAAATGCTGCCCGGACAGCAACTTCTGTTTTACCATACCCGACATCTCCACAGACCAGCCTGTCCATTGGAATACTTGATTCCATATCTAACAGCACATCATCAATAACCTTTAGCTGATCACGGGTTTCTTCATAGGCAAATGCCGCTTCAAAATCATTATAATAATTATCCGGTTTGCTGAATGCAAATCCCTTATTCACCTTTCGCCGTGCATAAAGATTTAATAAATCGGCTGCCAGTTTTTCAACTTCTTCTTTTGCTCTGGCTTTTGATTTTATCCATGCTTTAGACCCAATTTTATCAAGAATCGGTTTGTATCCGTCTACACCAATATACTTGCCGATCATTTCAATGCGATCAACCGGTAAATATAATTTATCATTATCCTGATAAAGAATAAGAATAAAATCCTGGGAAATCCCGTTTAATCTTAAACTGCACAATCCCTCATATTGCCCCACTCCATGTTCAAGATGGACGACAATATCTCCGTTCTTCAACTCTTCCGGTGTGATGAACTGAATCTTTAAATCTCTTCTTGCTTTTATTTGTCTGCGAATTCTCTTTTTACCAAAAATTTCATCATCCGTTACCAGAGAAAATCCCTCTTCTTTCAGGACAAAACCAGATGATAAATTTCCAATAACATAATAAATCCCTGATTTCTCATTTCTTGCACTACTGAATGTCCGGCAAAATCCCGGCTCAATACCATAAGGCTTTAGTAATGAAATTAATCTTTTTGATTGAGATTCCTGACTGACCACACACACGACATTCATTTTGTTATCAAGCTGATCATTAAACCACTCAACCAATGGCAACAAAGGATTCTCGTGGGTTCCCTGCCGTTTCAATAATGAAGACAGGTTCAGATTGTCCTGATACTCAAATACATGTGTTGGCTGGTCTGAATCAAAGGGTTTGTTTGTAACCTCCACTTGTTTAAATGATATATGTTTTTTTGACTTAATATAGGACGTTATCTTATCCCATTTCAAATAAATGGACTCCGGTTTAACACAAAGCCTGCTTTCTGATACTGTTGTTTTGTAATTGAGTAATGCTTTATTCTCAAACTCATCCGCACTAAATTCCAATTCTTCGGGAGAGTCCAATAAAAAAAGAGTGCTTTCCGGAATATAATCCAGAAATGTATCAAGATCCTCATAAACGATGGATAACATGCTTTCAATACCCGTGAATCTCCCGAATTCACGGGTTTCATTAACCACCTGTCTTACTTTTGATGCATCCAGGCCTGCAATGGTTCCAGCCCGCCGGATACGGGCAAGAATATAGGGTAAATTTTCTTTGGTGATAATGGCTTCAGTTGCAGGGATAATAATGGTTTCATAAATTTCTTTAGTTCCGCGCTGGGTAAATGGAGAAAAATAACGAATAGACTCTACCAGATCACCGAAAAATTCAATTCGAACAGGATATGTTTCACCGGGAGAAAAAATATCCAGAATGCCGCCACGGACAGAATAGTCTCCCGGATCTTCTACAAGAGAAGTCTTGGTATAACCACCGGATTCAAGTTTTTCAATCAATATGTCTCTATCTATCTCTTCGTTGGCAACAATCAATTCTGCAAACGCATTGATTTCTTTTTTAGGAATCAATTTTTGCAGAATCGTATCGACAACCGTTACAACAACTAACGGTTCCGAACTTGAGTTCATGATTTTGGACAAAGCAGCAAGTCTGTTTGTAGATGTCTCCTTGTGATAGGACAGGGATTTGAATGGCTGTATATGATATCCGGGGAAAAAAATGAGTTGATCTTTTTTTCCCGGAAGAAAAAAAGAAAAATCATCCATAAAACCCAGGGCCTTTTTTAAGTCTTTTAAAATGACAACAATTGAGACCTTCGTATCTTTAAATAATTGAAACGTCAGGTAGGCTTTATGAGATCCGTCTGTCGGGGTGATAATCACACAATTGTCTGTAGTTTGAATTTCTTTGATAAATTGTTTTGGCATGTTTATTTGAGAATAGTCTATTTGAATTTATTTGCCAAATCATTATCAATCACATAGATGCACGCCTCATTCGCCCCCTGGGATGTGTACCCGAATTTTTCAGCAAGGTTATCCAATAAAAATTTTACATCTTTTTTAATCCGTTTATCATGGGCTTTAAATTTATCCGTGTCAAAATCCTTGATGGCATTCCTGAAATTTTCATTTTCAATAAACGGTTCGAGTACTCTTTTTTTCAAATTGTACACATACCGGTCATATAAGGATTTAAACAGCCTGGTGTCTATAATATTTTTCCCCTCTATCATAATTTCCTGAGAAAGGGCCCGGGTTGTATATTCCTTTAATACATCATTTCGGAGTTCCTGTCTTCTTTTTTTATCCATATTTTCAGACAACAGTCTGTTTTCAATGCTTTCGAGGAAAGCTTCGGTTACATGGATCTCCTCGTTTGTAAAAATACACTTTATAACTGAATCCAGCTCGTTTGTAACAGCAGAAATATAATTTTTAATATCTTTGGCAATCTGTTCCTCGTTGTAATAGTATAATGATTCTTTCACCTGCTGAAGAATACAATAGTCATACATTCTTAATAAAGATTCAAGAAATCCCTGAGGAATCATATTTTTGGGTTGATCATCAAGTTTATTAAAAAAAGTGCATAAATCAGGCATATTGATCAACCGGTCTTCTTTGGCATATTTTGAGTAAAATTGATCAAAGATTTTAATGGACTCGCGACCGGATAACCCTTCTTTCCCATAAATTTCCGATTCAGAAATAATCTTTTTAAGCATCTTGTCATCCAGTGATTTAACATCTTCTTCTTCCAGCCATTTAGGAACATTACCTGAAAAGAGTTCCATCTTTAGAAGCATCAGCTTTTCATCGCAAAAATTCTTATATTTTCCAGGATCTTTAATCCATTCCGCCAGAGCCTGGGACTTTTTGCCAATTCTTGTGCAAATGATAATCCTTGCAAAATTTTCCAGAACCATGGGAAGAAAACTGCCTTCGATATGCCGCCCAAAAATATTATTATAGATCTTAACTTCTGTTTTTATATCAAGGACATAAGGAATATCAATGTATTGAATTCTGTCTTCAAACGACGGAAAATCACGGATATTCCTTTTATCTTCAGGATTCATCAATGCAAAAAATAATGAATTCACTCTTTCTTCAATATCTTCCACCTTGTGAAGTCCTTCACTGATAATATTATGGAGTTCAACCATACGATCAATGTTATGGGCCTTGATATCCATGAGTGCATAAATTCCATTATTAATTTTTGCAAATCTTGAATAAAAATAATTGATCACATTGGAATCCTGGAACAGGGTATTGATCCTGTTTTGCAGCATCTCATTTGAAATAATATTTTGTTTTAGCGGTCTGTCACCCGGATTAAAGACACTGATGCCGTTTCCAAGGCGGCGGTTAAAATAGTAAGGCCGGGCATAGAGCATCTTAAAGACTTCTTTAGGGTTGCCCAGGCGTTCCAGCAGGGAATGATAGATAGATGAACAAATAGTGCAGACATCTTCTTTAAACACCCACTCATATTCTTTTTCTGTAAAAAGGCGCCATTTGAATTCATCATTTTTAATGAGTTCATCTAAGACGATTCTTCGCTGATCTTTAGGGATCATAAGGAATGGATTATCATGTGAAATGCAGGGGACTTCAATATATTCAGTATCTGTATCGGCAGGTAATTTTTCATTTGATTTTTGTTTAAAATGACCCCTCTCTCCTTGTTCAACATAGTTGAATAATTTTTCAAAGGTGGATACGTTTAAAGACTTACCTTTGTCTTGGAGTTTCTTCATGTTCAACCGCCATACGATCTCATATCTCAGGCCTTCTTCAGTGTTGGCATACTTTTCAAATTTATTTAATAAATTATTTAAGAAGGTGCTCTTTCCGCAGCCATGAGGGCCATAAAATATATATATCCGATTCTGCTGAGCGCCATGTCGCAAAGACCCCATCTGTTTCATAAACCGATTGGCAAAAAGCATGTCCGTAAAATAAGAATTTTCAGAATCCTCAACAAAAAGTCTGGAACAATCATAATTTGTAAAGGTTAGCCTGTCGATATCCCTTGTTATGGTTTCTTCGGATTCATCAACATAGTATTTTATCATATCATGGAAGGTCTGAAAAATATTCCTTAAGATTCGGGAAGGCTTAGCATTTAAAATACTTAAAAATTCTTCAAACGGAACAGGCTTAAGTCTCTGGTAATCCGTTATATTTTTATCCAATAAATCAAGGGTTTGATCCACTGATATTTCTTTTGAAGGTTCGGTTTCCATATTTAATCAGAGCTCCCGTTTATGAACTTTACGGTTTTCCATCACATAAAGCATTCTTTTCCATTTTATATTTTTTAATTTTTCCTCTCCGGTTTGATGAGATGCCGGGTCCCAAAAACTGGCATAATTCGTTGCAGTTTTTCCTGATATGACGGGTTCGCTGGTTTCCAGATGAACCGGACCACCCCATAAATATTCTATGCCCACCATGGTATTTTCAATAAAATCCATCTTTAAGGGTTTATTCTCGAATTTATGATTCAGATATAAAATTCCTTTTTTACTGCTGGCCTTATCCACAAATATTTCCGGCGGATGATATAGTGTGTCGATGACCATTGACTTGTAATCTTCTGCTTTTTTAGATTTGATATAAAATTCCCAGGTCATCCTGGTGCTATTGAACCGTTTCCCTGCAACGAAAAGGTTGTGTTTGGCAACAAACTCTTGATCAATAAAGGTATTAATAAAAGTAAAATCAATAAAATTTTCACGAGTTTCTAAAATAAACTGTGCCCCTGAATTTTTACCTTGATTATACTTTTTTTTAGCGACTTCATCTTCTAAAAACATATAATCAAAGGAATAACATCCTTTATCTTCCATTTCCTTAATATGTTGAAACAGCCTCAATCCAAGGGCATAGGGATTTAATCCGACTTTTGGCATAGACGTTACAGCGGCATTGACTTTGGCAAAGTCTGTTTCATGGCCGCAAATCCTGTCATCCCGCATAAAAAGAGTTTCATGCCAATAGCTTGCCCAGCCCTCATTCATGATTTTTGTTCTAATCTGTGGTTGAAAATATAAAGAGGTGTTTCTAACGATTTGAATTACAGATTTGATCCATTCGTTTTCTTCCTCTTTTAAAAACGGAGAGAACCGGAGGATATACTCCATAACATCCTGGTCCGATTTTACCTTTATAGAAAGCTCCTTTCTATAAAGCTCCTCAAATTCAGGGTATTTGCCGATCACCGGGTCAAAAAAATTTTTATTACTTTTGCGGGCAGCATTATATCTTGTGATTTCTTTTAAATATCCATTGGGAGACACATTTTTAATTTTCTGTAAAAATATATCAAAATAAAAGTCTATTTTACTCAATCGCCGCCGGGTATCCTTCCTAATATTGTAATTAAGTTCTTTTTGATACCCCACCAGATTGTCAATCCCCCGGGAAAATTCAATAACATAATCAACCCACCGGCCCTTTTCAGATCGAAGTTGAGCAATCACCCGTTTATCGGACAATGCCTGTCCTGTTAAATCAATATCCCATGTGTTTTTATAGAAAAGGTTATTCTGAAAAAAATCTATGTGCCCGAGGACATGGTAAAAAATCATTACATTGAGCCAGTCCGGATTGTTATCATTATAAAATGAAATGGCCGGGCGCGTGTTGATGACAGTTTCATATGGATTGGATGGATAGGCCTCGTACATGCCTTTTCCTGAGAGAACTCTTACATCATGTACCCAATAGTCATAAAGCGTCGGTATCATTATTTTAGGGCTCAGTTCAATCATGTCCCGATTGGTTACGATATATTCAAGCGTCTCATCATCAAACGTCAAGCCTTGATCGCGAGCCCGGATTTTGCATTCTTCCATTATGCCTTTGGCATGTTGACTTACAAGCTCCATAGTTGTTCTCACTTTCGAGTTTAGATAACTGCCTATTTTATGAAATAAGCCGCTTTATGCCTTGAATAATTCTTGTGTCATCTGCATCTTCACCCATTACATCCAGTTTGATCAAATTGCTGTATTTATTGAGTATACCGGATGTTTTCAAATATTTTTCCACTTCAGTCTGTTTTGAACCGACATAGGAATGTTCTACAACGGAAACACCTACCCTGGACGCATAGTTCAATATTTTTTTAATCTCGTCAATGGTCTGTTTCCCTTCCTTGTCCCAGTCATCTCCGTCTGTCCCATGAAAAACATATATATTATAATCCCGTGCCAGATTTTCTCTTTCAACAATATCATTCACCATCTTGAAAGCCGTAAACACCTTGGTACCACCCGCCACTTTATAAGAATAATACTTATAAAAATCAGAGACCTCCTTGGCTTCCGTATCATGAAGGATAAACCGTGTCTCCACCTGTTTTTCGTATTGATATAAAAGCCAGGAATATAACATGACATGCTGGGATACCACAGTTTGAGTCACCTTTCCGCCCATTGATCCTGAATAATCTCTTAAAAAAAACACAAGCGCCTGGGATTCATAATCTTTTTCCCTGGATAAAATCCGGTAAATCATGTCCTGTGGAGAAATAATAAATTTAGTCGTATCAATATGAGTGACATCAGGAATATTTCCCAGGGTAATATTGGTTTCAACGATCTGCTTCAACGTTGCTTTTTTGTCAAGGATCTGGCCTACTCCCTTATTTTTATCCGTCAAATCATACACATATTTTGCCAGGGTTCTTTTTTTGCCTTTGTCCTTTAAATTCGGCAGTTGAAAATCCTGGGATAGTACTTTGCCAAGCTCATAGGCATTGGATTCGAGTTCGTGGTCTCCCCCCTCTCCTTCTCCAGGGCCTTCTCCTGAACCTTCCTCACCCTCTTCACCTTCTTCGGGACGAACCGGCTGTTCTCCAATAATATCGCCTTCTTCACCCTCACCTGTCCCACCGGTAGGTTCTCCTTCACCCGGCGCTTGATCCAGGTTGATGTCATCATGGACAAATTTCTCTTCAACCGTAGTCGGAACAATGATAATCTTATCTTTTCCACCTGAACCCGGTTTGACAATTCTTCCAATACGAATTTTTCGCTTAAATCCGTCTTCTTCTCTTCTTCTGTCTCTTTCAAGAAGTTCATCAAGGGTTATCATCAGTATTTACCTCCCCTGGTTATTTATCGTCCTCTTGACTACAGAAATATTCAATGGTTTTTTGGGCACATGTTTTGCAGTATCCAAGTTTTTCATTCATGGTATAAATCATTCTGTCATACAACTTTTGATTTTCTTCATTGGTCCTGTTGGCAAGGGCGCCGATTAAAGAGCCTGCACCGGCAATGTCTGATTTAAGCCTGACATCGGTAATCGCTTTGACGAGTTCCAGGTTGTCCATGAAATCATAGTTTGCATCCACGGAAAGCTTCTGACCATAAATCTTTCTGATGGTGTTCCTGAAGGAAGCTCTTTGCTCTTCAGTTTTCAAACCAAGGCGTTCTTCAACATTTTTGATATATCTTTCGTCTATTTTAAGGGCCTTAAGTTCACCGGTCTGGGGATCTTTATATTTCCACATCATATCCGGACCCAGCTGTTCCGCATCAACGCCAATAATCATATTTACATAGTTCAGCACATCTTTTTTGATTGCCAGAGGTTCGTCCATATAGGCATTGAACATCTCGGTCATAATTCTTTCACGGTACAATCCCCGTGCAATTTTCAAATCTTCCATAAATTTTGCACGATCAGAAGGCTCCTGAACATAATCCAGAACCGTTCTTTCAAGAGTGTTGAAAATATCCAGGGCAAACATGCACTGGCCTTCATTGGTTTCAGAACTCTCCAATAAAAGCTGTACCGCTCGTCCAAGGTTTCTCTGTCCAAGGCCTTTTTGACCGAACCTCTTGGTAATATCCGTATCCCGATTTAAGGCATCAATCAGTTCGGCAAGGGTTTTAAGGCTCTTTTCCCCGGCCACCTCTCCTGCTGCAAGCTTCATGATTTCAACAGGGGTTAATTTATCAGATCGAGGCAATCTTGTCAGGACAACCCCTACGGAAGCAGCATAATTTAAATTGGGGTCCTGATGCAGCACTTTTGAATCAAGAGATCTTTTCGTATCCGTACCAATCGCATATTCTGTTAAAGTTTTCTGGATCTTATAATCTGTATTATGCGCGACATAACAGATTCTACACCTGTCCACAATCGGCGCTTCCTCTCTTTCTGAAAGGAAGGTATCAAATTCGGAATTATTACTGGTGGCGACAATCAATGTGTCAATTGGCCATTTGAACCCATCCAGTTCGATTGTCCGGTTTTGAATCACCCCAAGGTAAACCTGAACCAGATCCTTCTTATTTTTAAAAATTTCATCGCTGAAATGAATTCCGCCGCCCGCGACCCTTGCAAGTGCCCCTCTTCTTAAATCGAATCGATAGGGGTTGTTGGAATCGGAAATATGAAGAAGTCTTTGAATAGATTCTTCACCCATGAGATCCACAGCAGATGATGTGATTTTATCTTTGGCTGGATATTTGCCTGTAATCGTACCCAGACTTTCAATTAATGGAACCGGCACAATTTCAATAAAATCCAGCATCTTTGTGATATTGTTATCCGTATGTTCCCGAATCTGATTGAGGATATAAGCAGAACAGGCTCCCAAAGGGCGATATTTATCATAAAGATTCTCTATCTGTTTATTCGTCAATTTAAATTTTTTGGAAAGATACTCTTTTGACTTGTCCCTGGTCTCGCAAAGGCTCATCGCCAGGATCATGGGATCTTCATAGGTCTGGGATTCAATAAAATCAATTTTACCATAGCCTCCAAGCTGATTCAGATGACTATACTTGAATGTATATTTTCTATTTTGAGGGATACTGAGAAATTCCCTGTATCGCGCACAAAGATATTCTACTAAAAAAGTTTTACCATTGCCGGGTTCACCCACCAGAACAAATGCCATTTCCCTTGAAGATCCGCCTTCCGAAGCATCTTTTACAAATGAAACAAAACTATTTATTTCATCATACATGCCTACCAGATGTTTTTTCCCCTGATTAAATATATCAAACTGATAGGTTGTTTTCCCTTTGACTGTAATCTTCTGAATACCCGTTTCAAGGATCATCCGGGAAACTCCCTGAAAGGCATCTTCAAACAATCGTTTTCCTTTTTTAACTGCATCGATATGAGATATTAAAGACTTTGGATTGGTTTTTCCGGCCATTTTACCCTCCCTTGGGCAGCGAGGAGGCTTATGCTGCCATTCAAAATTGGTTGGAATTGCGATTTATAATTGTGCTTGCCTTAAATATAACAATATAAAAGAGCAAATGTCAAAAAATTATTGAGGAATTGTTGGAAGAAAATGTTCTCCTAAAACGAGGTCTTCCGGAGTCGTAATTTTAATATTTAGCTGAGAGCCTTTTATGATAATCACCTTATGGCCCGAATGTTCTACTAGTGATGCCTCATCGGTCCCCCGAAAAGACGTTTTTATCGCATGATCGAATGCACGCAAGAGCAAGCCCAGTTTGAAGGCTTGCGGCGTCTGGGCGGCATAGAGAGTCTCTCTGTTTACTGTTTTTTGAATAACCAGGTCAGGGGAAACTTGTTTTACGGTATCGGTTATTTTAACAGCGGGAATGCAAGCACCATATTCAATGGCATTTTTGATACACGCTTTAATCATATTTTGATTTACAAAAGGTCGCACGCCATCGTGAATCATTACGATGGCTTCTTTATCACAATTTATTCCATCTCGAATATATTTCAAACCATTTAAGACAGAGTGTTGTCTTTCTTCCCCTCCTTCTACTAAATGAACCTTTTTTTTAAACCCATATGGATCAATAATATGAGTTTTACAATACTCACCATCACCTTTTGGAACAACAAGGATAATTTCATGAAGTGGGTCACAATGATCAAACACCCTGAGGGTTCGAGTGAGAATTGGGATTCCGTCTATCTGAAGATATTGCTTTTTAGTCGTTGGCCCCATTCGCAGGCCCTTGCCTGCGGCAACAACGATGACAAAATGTCTTAATTCATTCATTTCAACTCAAATAAGACAATTCTTTGGGTAAAGGAATCCCTTTTCCCATATGGTCTTCTCCATAATTCACACCGGCAAGGATTTTCAGATCACTTAATGCCCGCAAATCACCTTTAAACTGAACGGTTTCTACTTCTTCCTTTTTTATTTTCCCGCCAGCCCATTGAATATCCAGAACACTTGCAGCATCAAAAATATCATTATTTACAAGCATCTTAACTTCACCGCCATAATGTTGAACAATTTTAGCGACCAAAAGGCTAGGGCGACTGTGAAATCCCCGATCCATTGGAATCCCAACTTCAATGATGGATGTTTTCATGTTTTCATTTAATATTATGACTGCTATTGCTTTGCCTGAAGACAAAAATTTCCAGGCATAAAATAAGCAGAAATTAACCGAACGATCCAGCAGAACATCCGGATCAATTATATCGGATAAAGACACACTGACATTTTTATATACATACTTAAACCCGATGTCATACATATGGCGTTCATAAAAATGTAATAATCTGCCCGCTACCTGAAGAAGATGAAATACAATGGAAAAATGGCTTCTAAGTTGCTCAAGCATATTATTTTCTGATGATGATTTTGTATTGACCACATATGAATCAAATGAAGACTGGATATTGTGAATCAACATTTCATATCGCCGAATAATGACTTCATTGATTTGTTCTGGGACCAGTTTATCTATTTTTTTTAAATCATAGCGTTCATAAAATGCTAACTGATCAAACTCTTTTACAACTTCTAAAAATTCACTGGCAATCCGTGTCAAGTTCTCTCTTTGATGATCTTTAGCATTAAAATCATCAATATTGTGATCCAGTTGTTGTGTGGATGAAATTCCGGGGAAATAACTCAAATCATACCCGTTTTCCGGTATATTGATCTTCAAACGGCGGGCTTCTTCTATAATCACAGGCCCTGCAAATTTTATGGATTCCTGTAAAATTTTCAGTGTATCAAATGCTTCAAGCTTAAACGTCTCATAACGATTTTCTTCAAAATTATAAAATTTAAACCGATTGAGGATATGCCTTTGAGAATAGCAAGCCAATGCAAGATGCCGAATGGTTGCAGACAATTCACGATAAAACACCCATTCTTTATTTTTTTTAGCACCATGAAAATCCAAAAAATCTTCAAGGATATGAGAAGTAGTAATAAGCTTTGAGTATAATTTTTTTGTAAAAATATAATCGTCATCATCAATCTCAACAACAAACAAAATACATTTCAGGTATTCATAAGAAAAAATATTGGTTTTTTCCTTAAATGAGATATCGCAGGTAAAACTCATAATTAATAACCCAACCTTAAAAATAAAAAATCGGCCTGACCCGTTGATAAGCCGAATTCTGTTACCTGCTCTCGTTACCTTAAGCAGGTCAACGATCATTCATCTGGGATGTACGTTACCGCACACCTCATGCGACCTACCCGAAAACTTGGGCGGACAACCCTCAAGCGTTTCCCTATTTGGTCTTGCACCGGACGGGGTTTACCAAGCTTTTCCAGTCACCTGGAAAACTGGTGCGCTCTTACCGCACCGTTTCACCCTTACCCGAATTGGATACCAACCCAGGCGGTCTACTCTCTGTTGCACTTTCCTTCACGTCACCGTGACTCCACGTTATGGAGCGTCCTGTCCTGTGGTGTTCGGACTTTCCTCCAGGTTAAAAAACCCAGCGATCATTTTGCATGGTCAGACCGATTTTTTTAACTATTTACATAATAAAGGATTCTACTACATTGCGGGCATGAAATCAATGAATCCCCGCGCTGTACTTCAATATATAATTGAGGCGGTATATTCATAAAACACCCCATGCACACTTCATTTTTCACATTTACTACGGCTGACCCCTCGTTCATCTTTGATATTCTTGCAAACCGGGTCATCAACGACGGATCCAAATTTTTCCCAATTTTTTTCTGCCGGGCAAGATATTCATCAAGAAGTTCTCTATCATCCTTTGATTTTTTTTCAATGCCTTTTTGTTCGCCTTCTATCTGATCTTTAAGAAGATGGTACTCTTTTTCATTTTCCCGGACGATTTTTTCCGTTTTTTCTTTTTCATCAAAATATTCCAATAATTCAGTTTCCAAAACATCTTTACGTTTCTTGTTATCGTCCACTTCTCTTAAAAAAAGCTGATATTCCTTATTGGTTTTTACCATTCTTAATTTTTCATTGCTTTTAACAATACGGTCATCGACAATTTGAATTTCTTTCTCGATATCTTTGCAAGCGGCGTTGTCACTTAAAAGGTTTTTTTTATTTTCTTCCAAGGCATTTTCAAACTGCTTTAGTTGAGCACTTAATTTCTCTTTTTCTTTTTCAACTTTTTCCAGGACAGTTTTTAGCCTGACAATCTGAGTTTCCGCTTCCTGAAGTTTGACCAGATTTTCTATATTCTGTTTGGAAATATCATTCATAATGTTATCCTTAAACTATAGTAAATGGATCTTTTTCTTTTTTAAATTTTTTTATTTGTATGTTCAGTCCGGCTGTTTGAATCGCCCGACTTAATTTTTCAAAAAGCAACTCTATTGCCATATGTTCAGAACCAAAATGCCCTACATCAATAAGCCCCTTTGAATATTCTTCAACCCGTCTTGCTTCGTGATATTTAATATCTCCGGTAATATATACATCTGCACTGGATTTCAAAAACTCATCTATCAACGAACCACCACTACCCGTACAGATGGCAATAATCGTTACGGGTAAATCCATATTTCCTGTTACTCTCAGATGGGTCAAGTTAAGCTTTTCTTTTACCTGATGAGCAAGTTGTTTAAGTGACGCTTTTGATTCAAGATATCCGATTCTGCCTATACCGATCACTTCATCTGATGGCATAGATGACGGACTTTCCAGCAAAAAAACCTTCGTTTTTTTGACACCAATTTTTGTTGCAAAATAATCATTTAGACCATCATTGGCTTTATCTAAATTTGTATGGACTGAAATAATACTGATTCTATGTCTTGCGGCAATTTCAATTGCTCTGCCCGGCATTTTATTAAAATCAATAGAACTCTCCGGCCGCATCATCAAAGGATGGTGAGTGAGTACAAGGTCACAATTGCTTTCTTTTGCCGCAGTCATTAAGCCACAGGAAACATCAAGCCCAATCATCACTTTTTTCACTTCCCAGTTCAGATTACCCGCCTGAAACCCTGAGTTATCCCAATCTTCGGCGATATCAAAAGGCGCGATTGTATTGATCAATTCCAAAATATGCTTTGCTCTCACCATGATAAATCCATTTACAAATATAAAAAGCGTGGTAACATACCACGCTTTTTATAGTGTATATCCGATTGATATTCTTCAGGCACATTCATATGCAAGTTGAGTATCCTTTTGGGTTTTTAGCTCCAACCATAAAATATGCTTTTAATCTATTTAATATGGTGGGCCCACCTGGGATCGAACCAGGGACCGACCGGTTATGAGCCGGTGGCTCTGCCAAACTGAGCTATGGGCCCGTTCATTCACACAATCTTGAATTATATATAAATACAAATTTTGTGTCAAGATTTAATTCACAACCATTTAATTTTCAATAAAGGTTTTGAGTTTTTTGCTTCTTGTCGGATGCCTCAGCTTTCTCAACGCTTTTGCCTCAATCTGACGAATACGCTCTCTTGTCACAGTAAAATCCTTTCCAACTTCTTCTAGGGTATGGTCTGATTTTTCGCCGATACCAAACCGCATCCGAAGAACTTTTTCCTCCCGTGGTGTCAAAGTGGCAAGAATCTTCCTGGTTTGCTCTGCCAAGCTGAAATCAATGGCTGCATCCGAGGGAATGGAAAACTTCTTGTCTTCGATAAAATCACCAAGATGACTATCTTCTTCTTCTCCAATAGGCGTTTCAAGAGAGATAGGTTCTTTGGCAATTTTTAATACCCGTCTAACTTTTTCAATAGGAATTTCCATCTTTTGGGCAATTTCTTCCGGTGACGGCTCCTTCCCCATTTCCTGTACAAGGTATCGTGATGTCCGAATCAGCTTATTTATGGTTTCAATCATATGAACGGGAATCCGAATGGTTCTGGCCTGATCTGCAATCGCTCTTGTGATGGCCTGCCTGATCCACCATGTGGCATATGTAGAAAATTTATATCCTCTTCTGTATTCAAATTTATCGACCGCCTTCATCAAGCCGATATTGCCTTCCTGGATTAAGTCAAGGAATTGTAATCCTCTGTTCGTATATTTTTTTGCAATACTGACCACCAGTCTTAAATTTGCTCTCACCAGTTCTCTTTTTGCGAAATCGGCATTTCTGCGCCCTTTGTTGACACAGTCAGTAATCTGTTTTAAAATCCTGGAATCCCCTTTGATTTCATTTTTTCTCCAAGCAACCTGGGTTAGAAGGGAATTAATATCCTGATATAATATTACCGCTCGCTCCTTTTTAATATCAGACTTGGATGATGCCCACTTTGCAAATATTTTTTTATCAGAGAGTTGATCGAACATTTTTTGGGGTTTAACATTAAAAGTCTTGGCGCATTTTCCAAACAGATCATCAACTTTGTCAAACCAATCAATGGTATTTTTAATATTTTTTTCAATATTATCAATAACATTGGACTCAAACCGCCATCTTTTTAATTCCGTAAATATAACTTCCGTGTTCTCAAATATTTCTTTGGAAAAGGTTTCATATTTTTTAGATCCTTTTTTCTCTTGAAGCAATAGATCTCTTTTATTTAAGTTTTCCTGATGAATGCCTTTTATTATTTTTATAGAATTTAAAAATTTTTCCTGCTTGGAAACCTCATCGACGACCCCATCCCCTTCATCCACATCCCTTAAAACATGCTTGGGCCGCATAGATTTTTTTTCCATCTTATCTCCATAGATGAAAATTGTAGATAATGCTATCGGGCAATCCAACATGGCGCGCAAGATATCACGTTCTCCACGCTCAATCTTTTTGGCAATTTCAATCTCACCTTCACGGCTGAGCAACGTAACCATCCCCATTTCTTTAAGGTACATTTTCACAGGATCAGTCACCGCACCAAATTCAATATCCGAACGGGGTTTTTTAGAAAGAATAAGATCTTTAACTAATTTTTCCTTTGCTTTTTTTTCATTTTCTTTTTGTGATAATTTTTTGGTTTTGCCTTTAGCGGTTTTTTTAGTAGTTTTCTTAGTCGCAGTTTTCTTAACCGCAGTTTTCTTAGGTGCAGTTTTCTTAGGTGCAGTTTTCTTAGGTGCAGTTTTCTTAGGTGCAGTTTTCTTAGGTGCAGTTTTCTTAGGTGCAGTTTTCTTAGCAGCCTTTTTTATTTTTTAT
>Ga0190327_1000047_pt1 | contig 20573 bp, 18 predicted proteins | sample 48720401_MG_FD_161667 | JGI IMG/M metagenome (GOLD analysis project Ga0190327, IMG submission 161667) | Hydrothermal vent sediment bacterial communities from Southern Trench, Guaymas Basin, Mexico - 4872-04-0-1_MG | ecosystem: Environmental > Aquatic > Marine > Hydrothermal vents > Sediment ... | reverse complement strand
GATAATTACCATTGTAGGAAAATCCAACTCTGGAAAGACCACGCTTCTTGAAAAACTGATCGCTTACCTAACGAACAGAGGGTACAAAATAGGATCTGTAAAGCATGCCCATGACGGGTTTGAAATGGATAAAGAAGGGAAAGACAGCTGGCGTCACAGAAAAGCAGGTGCCAGGACCACGCTTGTTATTGCTCAAAATGAAGTTGCCATCATTAAAGATGACAAGACAAGCTCTATTGAAAAGATGAAATCTTATCTTTTTGATATGGATCTTATTTTAGCAGAAGGATTTAAAAAGCAGATTCTGCCGAAAATAGAAATTTTCATGTCCCAAAGTGTGCACAAAGAACCGCTTTGCATGGAAGATGAAAATCTGATCGCCTTTGTTACAGATTCGGACTATCGACCGGATGTGCCGTTGTTCGGGCTTGAAGATATCCGTCAAATAGCCAATTTTATTGAATCCAATTTTTTAAAAAGTTAACAGCGTGCAAAAGAAAAACACAAGACGAAACAGACGATGCCTGGTATATGGCTGTGTTTTTGTTGTCCTCTTTTTTTATTCCGTTTGTATGGCAGGCCAGGATCAACCTAATGGGTATGATTGCATTACCCGGTTTGAAAATGGGGCTATAAACTGGAGCACCGGAAAGATCTCTGCAATTGGCAAGGCGTCTCCTGAAGATAACAAAGAAGGCTCCCATGAATCGGTTCTCGGATCAGCACGGGCAGATGCAAACCGGCAGATTATAGATATTTTAAAACAAATAAAAATTAATAATATTTTGAGTGTGGGTGAGTATGCTTCCAAAAACGATGTCATTTTGGCGGGTATGGAGAAAACAGCAAGAGATGCAAGTTTTTTAAAATTATATTATACTTCCGCCCTTTCTGTGGAACTCATGATTGAAACCAGTATGTTTGGCAGTTTTTTACAATTAATACTACCGGAAGAAATTCGCCAGATACCCAAGATAAGCCCTGATATCCCCCAGGAAAAGATTAAAATGACAGGAGAAATTTTTTACACGGGTTTGATCATTGATGCAAGAGGGCTTGGCGTTGAACCCGTACTGAATCCTCTGGTTGTCAGCGAACAGGGCCATACCATATATTCTTCTGTTTTTATCAGCAGAGAGTTTGCAGTTCAAAAGGGTGTCAGCAAATATCTTTGCAGTATGGATCAGGCAGTAAAGGATAAGAGAATTGGCAATCATCCTTTGGTTTTCAAGGGACTTCGCAAAGAAGGAAAACCCACTACCGCCATTGTTATCAGTATGTCGGATTACCGCCTGTTGGAAAAAGTAACAGAGCGTCATACCTTTTTGAAAGAATGCAGGGTAATTATTGTAAAGGATAATCCATAAGGGCATTATCAATTAATCTTGTTTTTCCTACTTTCACGGCTAGTGCCAGCAAAACCTGATATTCAATAATTTCAATGTCCTCAAGGGTTTTGGGATTACAAAAAGAAATATATTCTATGTTTGTTTCAGGAAAAGACTGAATAAATGTTTCTATCCGGTTTCTGATGGCCACAGGATTTTTCTCTCCCCCGGCAATCAATTCTCTGGCCAGATTCAATGATCTGGAAAGGCTTAAGGCAGACGATCTTTGGGGTTTAGAAAGATAGGCGTTCCTCGAACTCATTGCAAGACCGTCTTTTTCCCGGATGATATCTCCCGCTATAATTTTAATATCGAAATCCAGGTCCAGTACCAGTTGTTGAATAATTTGAAGCTGCTGATAATCTTTTTGTCCAAATATGGCAATATCCGGCATAACAATATTAAATAATTTAGTAACCACGGTTGCAACGCCTGCAAAATGAATCGGTCTGGATTTTCCGCATAAAAATTTTGGAAGGTGTTGGAGTTTGATTTCAGTTTGAAATTTTTCAGGATACATTGTTTTTTTATTGGGTAAAAAAACAGCAGTGACACCGGCTTTTCTGGCAAGGGCAAGATCATTTTTAATGTTTGAAGGATAAGCGTCCAAATCCTCGTTGGGTCCAAATTGAGTCGGGTTTACAAAGAGACTGACCACCAGTTCATCACACAAGGGGTTCCCTTTTTCCATCAGGGAAAGGTGTCCCTGGTGAAAATATCCCATGGTCGGTACAAGGCAAATGGTTTTTGATTCTTTTTTCTTTTTCTTTGACCAGTTCTGCATATCTGATTTTGTTTTTAATATGTCCACTATTTTTCCAATTCCTTTTTTGTGGTATTTTCCTGTCGAAGTGCGGGAAACAGCAGGTCAAACCTTGTTCCCTTGTTATTGGAAGTTACATGAATAAATCCATTATGATCCTGAACCGCATTCTTAACAACAGTAAGACCCAATCCAGAGCCGCTTTTCCCCATTTCTTTTTTTGTAAAAAAGGGGTCAAATATTTTTTTTAAATTTTTGTTATCAATGCCCGGCCCATTATCAACCACACTTAAAATGACATATTTGCCCGGCATAATATTTTCATACTCAGGGTTGGAAGAATCAATCTGTCTGTTAGCAGTTGTGATAAGAATCTTGCCATCTTCATTGCCTGAAACTTCTTCCATTGCATTCAAAACAAGGTTCATAATTGTTTTTTCGATATGAATATAGGAGCCCTTGATATTTAATAGCGCTGGTTCTGTCAGGATTTCCATTTTTACCTGGGGATAGCGTTTTCTGATATTGTTAAACTCATGGGAAGCCATATAACGGTCTATGATAGCAGTCATATCGATGATTTCCATTTGTGCAGAGGCGCCCTGAGAGATGGTTAACAGATCGCTCACAACGGCAGCTGCTTCTTGACCGGAATCTTTAATCAGATTCAATCCCTGTCTGAGCTGGGGATCAAGGGTTTTATCCATCATAAGAACCTCAGGATATGTGGCAATTCCTGAGAGGATGTTATTCAGGTCATGGGCAACGCTTCCGGCTATCGCTCCCAGGGTCTTTAATCTTTCATCCTGTATACGGTTTTTTTTGAGTTGTTCTTGATCACTGTTTTTTGGTTTGAAAAATCTGGAGATCATAACCATTGACTTGTTAATAATTTAAAGATAATGAAGATTGTACTATATCGGCCAGAAAATGCAATATAATTAAAGGATTTGCTATGAAACCGTACATCCCGACCAGAGAAGACGCATTCACGTTATTAAAAAAGTATAATAAAAAAGAAGGGTTAATCCGCCATGCCCTTTCAGTTGAAGCGGTGATGGGTCATTTTGCTCACCGGTTTAATGAAGATGAAGAAAAATGGCGGGTCATAGGATTGGTGCATGATCTTGATTATGAGATGTTTCCTGACGCGCATTGCCACAAGTGTGTGGAATTATTCAAAGAACACCATTGGCCTGAAGACTATATCCGGGCGGTCATCAGTCACGGCTTTGGGATTTGTTCGGATGTAAAACCTGAAACCAATCTTGAGAAAACACTCTATGCCATTGATGAACTCACAGGCCTTGTGGCAAGTTCTGCCTTGGTCAGACCGTCAAAAAGCATTCTTGATATCAAGGCAAAATCCGTGAAAAAGAAATTTAAAGATAAACGCTTTGCCGCCGGGGTTGACAGAAAGGTGATTCAGAAGGGAGCCGAAATGCTTGATATGGATCTTTCCGAACTCATCACAGAAGTAATCTCAGGGATGCGACCTGTAGCAGAAGAAATCGGCTTAAAAGGGAATTTATAAACTCAGTTGTTTTGTTTACCATTGCTGCTTCATCTGCCGGTTTGACAAAACCATGCCTGAATCGGCTATTCGTTTCACCTGGTCCAGATAATGGGATACAAGAATCATGGTACACTCCTTTTTCAGTTCAAGGAGCAGGTCTTCGATCACTCTGCCGGATGTATCATCCAGGGAAGATGTCGGCTCATCCAATAATAAAACCTGGGGATTCAGAACCAATGCCCTTGCAATGCACAGCCGCTGCTGCTGCCCGCCCGAAAGGGCCCTTGCATCTTCGTTTAACCGGTCTTTTACCTCGTCCCATAGAAAGGATCTTTTCAATGCATCCTCAACCCTGAAAGTTACAAGTTTTTTATTTTTTTCGCCTTTGAGTTTCAATGGAAAGGCAATATTGTTATAAATACTCATGGGCAATGGATTTGGAACCTGAAAAACCATTCCAACCTGTCTTCGCAAATCAGAGACATTGTATCTTTTATCATAAATATTTTGAAAATTCGATGTGAATCTTATTTCTATTCGTCCCTTAATCCTTGGCCCTTCAATATTTTCCCATAACCGGTTGAGGGTCATCAGAAAGGTGGATTTCCCCTGGCCGGAAGGCCCGGTTACAGCAGTGATCGTATTTTGGGGTATCTCTAAGCTGATATCTTCTAAAACAGGATGGTCATTGTAATAAAACCAGAGATTTTGGACATTAATTTTTATTTTTTTATTCATAAGCATATCAAGGTTGGTAAAGTATTTTTTGGTAAAGTCTTTTTTTTATCCAATGGGCAAGAACAAACAGGGTGATACAGATAAACAGCAGGATCAGGCAGGCACCATAGCCTTTCATTAATTCGGAATTGTCGGAATACTGAGAAGAAATATAATAAATATAAAACGGCAGGGCTTCAAAGCTTGAAAAGACAGACCTTGGAATACCGGCGCTTGCAACCGCACCGGTCAGCATGATGACCGCCGTATCTTCCGCACATCTTCCAATGGATAGAATAATGCCGCTGAGTATGCCTGATAAAGAGGAGGGTAGCAGGACATAAAAAATATTTTGCAGCTTTGTAGCGCCAAGACCGGGTGCGGTCAGCCGGACACTGAGCGGCAGAGTTTCCAGGGAGATCTGGGTTGTCCAGATGATGTACGGCAGGATCAGAAAAGCCAGGGAAAAAGCGGATATCAAAAGACAGGGGAAAAGCCTGCTGTAAAAATAATGGTGTAAAAACAGGGTAACACAAAATCCAAAAAGCCCGACGACTATGGAAGGTATGCCGGCAAGAATATCAAAAAGCAGGCTGAAGTGTCTTTTTATTTTTGGTGGGCAGTATTCAGCAAGGAAAATACCTGTTGCCAGCCCTATGGGTACGGCAAATAGAATGGAAAGAAGGATGAGGAACACCGTCCCTGCAATGGCAGGGAAAAGACCGTCAAACACCTGGGTTTTCAGGAATATGGCGTCAAGGGGACGGGTGTCGTCAAAAATGAGATGCAGGCTTAGGACGTTATATCCATTTGCAATCAAAAAGCTGATAATGGTTAGAACAGCTCCAATTAAAAGCATGCTGCACCCCCATGAAAAATAGTTAAACAATCTGTCTGAAAATTCCGGTTTCATTTATTGTTTTTTTTTCTGAATAAAAATTTGGTCAAAATAATACTAGCACTTGTCATGATATACAAAAAGATGCCGCCAAGAAAAATTGTTTTAAATTCTATACTGTCAAAATCCGCTGCAATGATCAGGGCAATGTGGGCGGTCAGAGTCCTTGCCGAATCCAGGACAGAGCCGGGGAAAGCCACTGAATTCCCGCTGATCATAAGTGCAATAAGGGTGTCTCCCATTGCTCTGCCAAAAGAGAGGATAATGCCTGTGAGCATTCCCTTCCACGAGTGGGGCAGCACCACATAAAAAAATTTTTGGACTGTGTTTCCCCCAAGGGCATCCACAGCGTTTAAATCACTTTGGGGAACCCTGGCAAAACTGTCCACAAAAAACAGGATCATTGTGGGGGAGATTAAAACCGAAAGCATGATAGCAGCGGACAGGATGCACATCCCTGATCCTTTGAGAAACAATTCCCGGACCAGGGGAACCAGAAGAAAAATCCCGACAAAGCCATAAATGACTGTGGGAATCGCCGTCATTGACTCAACCATCTTTTTTAACCATTTCCCCAGTCCTTTGGGGTTCAATATGCCGATGAAAAAGGAACACCCAAGGCTTATGGGGAAACTGATGACAAGGGCCATAAAGGCAATACAAATTGTCCCGACAATCATGGGCCCAAGACCAAATAGCCCATGGTCCGGAGCCCATGGGCTTGTCAGCATATCAAAAAACAGCCCTTGTTTGAGTATCGGAAGGGCCAGGACGATCATAAACCCTGATATAAAAAGGGTAATACCTGCGCTAAAAACAGATGCGCTAAAAAAGATAGATTTAAAAATGGTCTCTTTGATATCCATCAATTTACAGGAATAAATCCTTTCTCAAGCACCATTTTTCGGCCGTCAGGTCCCAGCAGATAATCAATGAATTTTTTGGCAAGACCTTTGGCATCTCCTTTAGTGTTACTGTAAAGGCCTCGCGCCACCTTATAGTGACCCTGCTTCACAGAATCCAGAGTCGGTTTCACACCATCCAGAACAATGGCAAAAACACTGTCATTAATAAATCCCACAGAAATATATCCAATGCTGTAAGGATCGTTTTTTACGGCTGTTTTCATGGCACCGTTGGAAACAACCACATTTGCTTTGTTTGTGATATCGCTTTTTTTTAACGCTTTTTTCCAGAAAACACTGCGGGTTCCGCTTGCTTTATCCCGTGTATAGACGTTGATGGGTTTGTCGTTGCCGCCAAGTTCTTTCCAGTTGGTAATTTTTCCTGAGAAAATATCCTGTAACTCTTGACGGGTAAGGGTTTTAATCCGATTTTTGGGATTGACGACAGCAGCGACCCCGTCAATGGCCCATTTAATCATTTTCAGCCCGTATTTATTGATTTCAGCCTCTGTTGCTTTTCTTCCGGAATTGCCAATATCAACCAGCCCTTCTCCCACCTGTTTGATTCCGGCCCCAGAACCGCCGCCTGCAATGGTGATCCGGATATCAGGATTAAAGGTCATGATTCTTTTGGCAGCCTCTTTCATCACAGGGATGTGAGCCGTCCCGCCGGAAATTCTAAGGATTTGTTTTTCTCCCTTGAATCGGTCAAGTTCATCGGAAAAACAATTCCCGGCCACCAGAAAAAAAAGCATGATCATAAATAGTATTGTTACCATTAAGTTGCGAAACGTCATTTCCCCCCTCCTTGTTTTAATTCTTTATTTTTTAATACGGCCTATCAGTAATAAGAATTTAGGAGTTAATCCAATTTTTAATATGAATATGAAAGGTGAAATAGATTGGAAAAAGCTATATGGCTGTTCTTACCTCAATATTTTTTTTGGCAAGAAAGTCTTTTACGCTTTGAATCGGCACTTCTTTTCTGTGAAAGATGCCGGCGGCCAGGGCGGCTTCTGCAGATGTTTTTTCAAACACCTGGGCAAAATGTTCTTCACAACCGGCCCCGCTTGAAGCAATGACCGGTATGGAAACAGCATTTTTTACAGCCGTGATCAATTCAAGATCAAAGCCTGATTTAGTTCCATCTTTATCAATACAATTGAGAAGGATTTCTCCGGCGCCCAGATCCTGGCAGGCTTTTGCCAGAGTGACAGCATCTATATCTCTTGCGACTCTGCCGCCTTGAACAGTACATTGATACCAGCAGTAAGTCTCATTATCGGGCCCGGGAAATTGAGTCCTGATCACATGGTGTTTTTTTGCATCGTCCGGGGAATTCACATAGACTCTTTTCGGGTCAACGGAAATCACAACGGCCTGGTTTCCATACACTTTAGAAATTTGTTCTATGGCGCTTTTCCCTGATTTTTTTCCCGTCTTCAGATATTCCTGGGCAATATACACAGCGTCGCTGCCAATGGATATTTTATCAGCTCCTGATCTGAAATATTGGGAGGCCACATCAAGAGCCGTATACGTTTTACCGTTGCTGTCCGTATAATCCCTGATCCCGCCGCCAATGGTCAGCGGCACAAAAACGTTTTTGCTGGTTTTTTCAAGGACGTCTATCATGGGCATGTCTTTTAAAGGGAAATCCCTGAATCCTGTGATATTTAAAAAGGTGATCTCATCGGCACCCTCTTCGAAATACCGTTTGGCAAGCTCCACAGGTTTGCCCAGATTCCTGACGTTTCCTTTCTGTCTTACATCATACTGGTCCCCTTTGGTCACCACAAGGTCGCCTTCATCATTGGTCCTGACATCCAGACAGGCGATAATTCTTTTTGAAAGCCCTTTGCCTTTGATATCGACAGTTTTTCGAGATCTCAGATTTTTTTGGTAAATAAAATTCTCAAGCAGTTTGATCCCGGCATTTCCGCTTTTTTCAGGATGAAACTGGGTACCGATAATATTGCCTTTTTGAACGCTGCTCACAAACTCATAATCATAATTTGTGGTGGTTAAAATAACCGAGTCATCCCCTGAGCTATCCTCAGGTACAATATGATAGGAGTGGACAAAATAAAATTTTGCATCTGCTTTAATATCTTTAAAAACAGGAGAGTCCTTTTTCAGATTCACTCCGTTCCATCCGATGTGCGGGACAGCAAGGCGGGTCCTGAATCGTTTGACCCTGCCCTTGAAAATACCAAGACTTTCATTGCCTGAAAAGTCTTCTTCGCTTCCCTCAAAAAGGGCCTGCATGCCCAGACAGATACCAAAGAAAGGCTGATCGGCTTTAAGATATTCCCGCAAGGGGGCGATATATTTTTTTTCGTTGAGAATTTGGATCATGCTTTCATAATTGCCCACGCCGGGGAACAACAGTTTTTCAGCATCCAGGATATCAGACGGTCTGGTAACCGGTTTGATTTTTCCGCCCAGTTTTTCAATGGCATTGACCACGCTTCGAACATTGCCGGCCCCATAATCAAGCAAGGTAATCATATTATTTTTCTATCCTTCAAACTCAGGGATTTGTTGAAATTTTTCTTTGAGCTCACCTGTAATTTTAAGTGGTTTTCCCTTAAGGTCTGCAATAACAAAGGTGATATCGGCATCCGCACAAACAGCATGGGTCGCTTTGTTGATAATTTGCTGTTTTATGACAGCACTTTTATTTCCTATTTTTCCAAGGCCTGATTTGACGATGATAACATCATTGACCCTGACCGGACTTTTATACGATATATTAATATTAACAACAAAGAAGCGAAACCCTTTATTCATAAACTCTTCGAGCTTCATGTGATCTTCTAAAAGCTGCCATCTTCCTTCTTCTAAAAATTCAAGGTACCGGGCATTGTTCACATGCTGGTACAGGTCGGTATGATATCCTCTGATTCTGATTTCAGGTTCCATTTTCTACTCCCGTGGATTTATCTGATCAATAAACTTGCATTTTCAATACATGCCAAATCATGTTGAAATTCTCTTATCAGTGTTTGTATCATGGCGTCTTCTGCTTTTTTTACTCCAATTATTTTGCAGATTTTATCATCCAAAGCGGTTTTTAGAAAGATATTTATTCTGCTCGTTTTGGACATCATGGACAGTGCCGTGCCGCCGTTGCCTTTGTAGCCCTTTTCAAGGATATTAAACGCAGGGTTAAAACCGCCATAATTAAAATATTTAATAAACGTGTCAGACCCGATGCCATCGATACATTCTGCCAGAATAATCAGGCAGCCCCTGTCTTTTACAAACATGGCCGCATTATTGATGGCCTTGTGTGCCTGGATAAAATTAATATCTTTTGGAAAACCGCCGCAGGACGCAAGGACAAGTTCATACTGCTTTTCAGTCCTGGTTTTATAAAAGGAGTCAAGGGTTTTGCACGCCGTTAAAAAGTCGTTGTAGGTTTTTCCGACAATGAGTTGGCACACCGTTCCTTTTGAGTCAAGAATCCCGTGAATGGCAACTCTTTGCGTCTCAATAAAATCATCAACTTGTTTTAAATCCTGGGCCAGTGGATTATTTTCAAGATTTCCGGGCCGACATCCAGGCGTCAGGTTTTTTGATTTTTTATCAAGAAAAAGCGCATGGTTCTGATAAATGTCAGGCATATAGCCCAACCCGGGGAACAGAAGTTTTCTACCCCCGCCATATCCTGCAAAATAGTGATGGGATAAGGCACCAAAAGTAATGATCAGATCTTTTTCAAGAAGATCTTTTCGAACATGAACCTTTGTGCCTCTGTCGGTATTGCCAAGATATGTAAAAAGGCTTTTATCCTGACTGTCATGGTGAACAAATCTGTATTTTTGATATATAGTTCCATAGGTATTCAGGCAGTCTTTATCACTCTGTCTTGCATGGGTGCCATAGGCAATAAAAAACGTAACCTGGCGGTTTTCTATTCCTTTTAAGTGGAGGGTTTCTAAAATCCAGGGCAGATAGGGTTTGTACCCGCAAAGCCTTGTTTTATCCGCTACCACAATAGCAATGGTATTGCCGGGTGATAGAGTATCGGGCAATGCAGTTGAAACATCCCTTACAAATTTTTGCTTGTTTATAAGGGATATCGGTTCCTGGATGCTTAAAAACGTTGCTTTTTCAGGCACTTCAATATTGCAGAAGGTTTTTCCATATTTAAATTCAGTCTTTTGCATATCCGTTAAAAGTCAATACTGCCCGGAGTTCTTGGAAACGGTATAACATCCCTTATATTGCTGATGCCGGTAATCATCATTAAAAATCTTTCAAAGCCCATGCCAAATCCTGAATGGGGTACAGACCCGAATTTTCTGGAATCCAGATACCACCAATAGTCTTTCTTTGGCAGGTTCATCTCATCCATTCTTTTTTCCAGGACATCCAATCTTTCTTCCCTCTGGCTGCCGCCAATGAGTTCCCCGATCCCTGGCACAAGCAAGTCAACGGCTGCAACGGTTTTTTCATCATTATTCATTCGCATGTAAAACGGTTTGATTTCCTTTGGGTAATCGGTAAGAAAAATCGGTTTTTTAAAATAGTCTTCAGCCAGAAATCGTTCATGTTCTGACTGTAAATCAGTTCCATATTCAACTTTATAGTCAAACTTCTTTTTTGAGGTGAGTAAAATGTCAATGGCGTCCGTGTAAGAAATTCTCCCGAATTCCGTGTTCAAAAGGGTGTCAATGCGTTTTGGCAGCGATTTGTCCACAAAGTTAGTGAAAAGCGCCATATCTTCCTGGCATTCATCCATGGCATATTGGGTGAGATATTTAACCAGTTTTTCGCCATGATCCATGTTTTCCGTTAAGTCACAAAAAGCCATTTCCGGTTCCAGCATCCAGAATTCCGCCACATGCCGGCTGGTATTGGAATTTTCCGCCCTGAACGTCGGACCAAAGGTATAAACATCACCTAAGGCCAGGGCGAACATTTCAGCAGACAACTGGCCTGAAACTGTCAGGTTGGATTCCCGGCCAAAAAAATTCTCTTTTCCAGGCTCAGGGCTGGTGACTCTGAACATCTCTCCTGCTCCTTCAGCATCTGATCCTGTAATCAAGGGAGATGTCAGATACCGGAACCCTTTTTCCTTGTAAAATTTATGAATGGCAAACATCATCTCTGATCGGATCCTAAAGGCAGCGCCATATTTGTTTGTCCGAGGTCGTAGATGGGCAATGGTTCTTAAAAATTCATCCGAATGTCTTTTTTTCTGGAGAGGATAAGATTCCGGCGCAATATTTATAATCTCAATATCAGATGCCTGGATTTCCCATTTCTGCCCTTTCCCCGGTGATGCTACAAGCTGTCCTGTAACAGCGACGGAGCTGCCGGTCGTAATTTTTTCTATATCGGCATAATTTTCAAGATCATTATTTGCAATGACCTGAATGTTTTTTAAGGCTGACCCGTCATTGATATCCATGAAAGAAAATTCTTTTGAGTCCCTTTTGGTTCTGACCCAGCCTTTGATAAGGACGCCTCCCGGTGTTTTTTCAAGCGTGAGCAAGAGATTGATTTTTGTTCTTTTCATTGCTTTATCCTGCAAAAAATAATATATTAAAAAATTTGATTATCCCTAATAATACGTAAAGGTTACAGTTTTTAAATTTCACTATCATGCATAAACAAAATTATCAAGATATCCTTGCACTTGTCCAGACACCGACACGATACGTAGGCAATGAGATCAATGCTGTAAAAAAAGATCTAAAACAGGTAGACCTTACCTTTGCCTTGGTGTTTCCGGATCTTTATGAAATCGGAACCTCCCACTTTGGACTGCAGATTCTTTATTCCATTTTAAACGCCCGAAAAAATATTGCAGCAGAACGGTTTTTCTCACCCGCCCCGGATATGGAAACCTATTTGATGGAAAGAAAGATTCCCTGTCTTTCCATGGAGTCTAAAGAGGAATTAAAAACGTTTGATATTATTGGATTCAGTCTTCTTTATGAGCTGAATTTTACCAATATTCTCACCCTGTTGAGCCTGTCACAAATTCCCTTTTATTCGGAACAACGGGAAGATTGTTTCCCTCTTATTATTGGCGGCGGTCCTTGTGCGTTTAATCCTGAACCTCTGGCTGATTTTTTTGATGCCTTTGTGATCGGGGATGGCGAAGATGTTGTCGTTCAAATCTCAGATCAGGTCATTGAGTTTAAACAACAGGGAGATGGTAAGAAGAAGACGCTTCTCAAACTCTTGTCAAAGATAGACGGGGTGTACGTCCCCTCATTTTTTGACCCGTCATATGATGAAAACGGTATCCAGACCGTCACCCCTATCTTTGAAGACTATCAGAATGTTAAACGGGCATTTTTACCAAGCCTTACAAACGATAGTTTCCCCAAATCTCCGATTATTCCCTTTGCTAAGCCCGTCCATGACCGGTTAAGGCTTGAGATCGCCAGGGGATGTTCCAGGGGATGCCGGTTCTGTCAGGCCGGTATGATATACCGCCCGGTCAGGGAAAGGTCATTGGCGGATCTGCTGGAAATCACCCGGGAATCTTTAAAAACAACCGGATATTCTGATATTTCTCTTTTATCGTTGAGTACAGGAGATTATTCAAACTTGCCCCAATTGATGGAGCGACTTCTTGAGTTAAGCCAGGGATATTGTAATGCTATCTCGCTTCCCTCCATCAGGGCGGAAAAGCTCACTCCGGAAGTGATGAACATTATTAAAAAAGTTAGAAAAACCGGATTTACCATTGCACCGGAAGCAGGCTCCCAGCGCTTGAGAGATATTATTAATAAAAATTTGACGGAAGAAAGCATTACATCAACGGTTGAAAATGCATTTAATCTTGGTTGGAAAAATATCAAGCTGTACTTTATGATGGGGCTTCCCTTTGAAACAGCAGAGGATATTGAAGCCATTTGTCGTCTTTCAAATCGGCTGGCATCTTCCTATGCCAAGGGAAAAAAGGCGATTAATGTCAGTGCAACCACGTTTATCCCCAAAGCACACACCCCGTTTCAAAGATGTGCCCAGATTTCTCTGGATGAAACAAAAGAAAAACTGCAATATTTAAAAGATAATTTAAGGCATCGCAAGGTGAAGCTCAAATGGCAAAGTCCTGAGATGAGCCTGGTTGAAGGGGTTTGGGCAAGAGGTGACAGAAAATTATCAAAGCTTCTGGTTGCAGCTTTTGAAAAAGGATGCCGCCTGGACGGTTGGACCGATAAATTTGATTTTTCTTTATGGCAGAAAGCCTTTGAAGAAACAGGGATTGATCCTTTATTTTATACAACACGGCACCGCAATGAAGAAGAAGCGCTTCCATGGGATCACATTGATTCAGGCGTGTCTCCGGATTTTTTTAAAAAAGAATTTCAAAAAGCCAAAGAAAAATCACTCACCCCCGATTGTAGGGAAAACGACTGCACCGCTTGCGGTGTATGTGATTTTAAAAAGATCAAGCCGGTATTGCACGATATTCTTACAGATACCCCAAAAACTGATCCGGAAACCGCAGACGATCTGAAACGGTTGCCGGATGATAGTTTTAAGAAATTTGAGATCACTTTTTCAAAACTTGGAATAGCAAGATTTTTCGGACATCTTGAACTTGCCACCATTGTGCAGAGGGCTGTGAAAAGAACCGGGTTAAAGGTTAAATATTCACAAGGATTTAATCCTTCCATGCGACTTTCCTTTGAAAATGCTCTGCCCGTTGGAATGGAAAGTGAAGAAGAAACACTTTTTATCTACCTTGAAAAGGATTTGCCACCCAAAGAAATTGTTGATCTGTTAAACAAAACGCTTCCCGAAGGCCTTTGCATCACAGGGTGCAAGCCTTTCAACAAGTTTGTAAAAAGAAATGCCCCGGCTTCCTGCTATATTATCGGATTATCGGATGTTTGTATTGGCCAGGAAGAAGTGGACCAATTTTTGAATTTAACAGAATTTATGGTTGAGGATTTGAGCAAAAAAGGGAAAATAAGGAAAACCGATCTGCGGAAATCTGTTGAGAAAATATCCTTTATTGATTTACAAACCATTAAAATGGTTTTAAAAAAATATAGTGAAAGAACGATAAGGCCTACAGAAATACTGAGAAAATATTTTAAACTGGATGAAGATGCCATAAAAATGGCAAGGATAAAGAAGATAAAACCATGTTAAAAGAACTTGTTGTGAATGCAGCCCCCCATGAAACACGAGTGGCGCTTCTTGAAAACGGCACCATTGTAGAAGTTTTTATTGAAAGAGAAGACGAAACATCCATTGCCGGAAATATTTATAAGGGACGGGTACAGCGGGTTCTTCCGGGAATGCAGGCTGCTTTCGTTGATATTGGGTTTGATCAGGCCGCTTTCATATATGTGGACGATGTTCTGGATACAGCCAGTCATAAAATGTATCAGAAATTTGAGCAGGACACTGACGAGGAGGCGGAGACTGAATCTGATGATGAAGATATTGAAACAACAGATATGGTAGATAAGTATACCTCCTGGAAAACCTCTTTAAACCAGGGGTGCGGTATTGATGAATTGCTTATAGAAGGTCAGGAAATCCTGGTCCAGGTAGCCAAATCATCCATTGGTACCAAGGGACCGAGAATCACTACCCATATTTCCCTGGCAGGCCGCTACATGGTATTAATGCCCACGGTTGATCATATCGGCATATCAAAAAGAATTGAAAATGACACTGAAAGGACACGGTTAAAAGAACTTTTAGTCGCTATTCGGAAAAATAAGTTTGGATATATACTCAGAACACAGGCCCAGGGAATTGATGAAAATACCATCAAAAAAGAGCTCGATTTTTTAAATAAAACCTGGGAAGATATTCTGGCAAAGAGTAAGACAACCTTTGCCACATCTCTCGTATATAAAGATCTTACCGTAACCTTCAGGGCGGTCAGGGATCTTTTGGGCAATGAAGCCGATAAGCTGATTATCGATTCAAAGGAAGAATATGAAAATGTTCAGAATTTTTTAAAAAGGCTGATGCCGGATGTGAAATTATCTGTGGAATTTTATCAGGGAAGGGAATCTATTTTCGATGCCTATAACATTGAAGGAGATGTGGCAAGAGCATTAAAGAAAAAAGTGTGGCTCAAATCCGGTGGATATATTGTGATTGAGCAGACAGAGGCTCTTGTGGCCATAGATGTGAATACCGGCCGGTATGTGGGAAAGCATAATTTTGATGAAACCATCCTTAAAACCAATCTTGAGGCGGTTAAAGAGATAGCCTACCAGATACGGCTTCGAAATATCGGCGGTATTATTATTATTGATTTTATTGATATGAAAAAAGAACAGCACAAGAAAAAAGTCATGGCACATATGAATGACGCCATGAAAAAAGACAAGAGTCAGACCAATGTCCTGCCGTTAACCGAGCTTGGCCTTATTCAGATGACCAGGAAAAGAATCAGACGGAACCTGACCCGCACCCTTTGTGAGCCCTGTTTCTATTGCAACGGCGATGGACATCTTTTATCAGGAAAATCCATCTGCCATAAGATTTACAGGGATCTTGTCAGCGAAGCCGGTGATATCATGGGCAACAGGTTCACGGTTAAAGTGCATCCGGAAATCGCTCAATTGCTCCATGGCAGGGAAAAGCACCTGGTCTCGTCCCTTGAAAAACAATTTTCAAAACCCATTGCGATTTATCCGGAGCCCCATTATCATATAGAAGAATACCATATCTTCGAGTCCCTGGTAAAATAACACAGAAGTTTCAGCTTGCATCTATTTGGTGCCACGAATCAGCAATTTTTTCTACCAAGTTTTTTGAGCTATAGACAAAAACAAAAAAGTGTTTTATAAGAAACTCTTATATGGAGCCTCTTTTGAAAACAGTTCGCGTTTGTAGTGGGGTTAGGTTTCTATGAAGAAAACCAGGATATTAATAGCGGAAGACGATGATCTTAACAGAAAAAACCTGGTAGAATTGTTGTCTGAAAAAGGCTATGCGGTTAAGGCTGTCTGTGATGGCCGGGAGGCAATGGAAGTCTTCCCTTATGATAAATATGATCTGGTCATAACAGATTTGAAAATGCCTCGCGTCGATGGCCTGCAATTGCTTAAATTCATAAAAGAGATAAATCCCAAAAATATTGTTGTCATGATGACAGGTTACAGCACTGTGAAAAGCGCTGTTAAAGCCATGAAGTTAGGTGCTTTTGATTATATAACAAAACCTTTGAAAAAAGATCTTGTCGGGCTGGTTGTTGAAAGGGCTTTGTCTCATGCAAAGCTCAAAGAGGAAAATATTATTCTTCAGAGTCATTTAGAGGAAAAGTATGACTTTGGCAAATTGACAGCTTACAGTGATAAGATGAAGGCTGTTTTTGAAAAAATTAAAAAGGTAGCCTCATCAGACAGCACTGTCGCCATATATGGCGAAAGTGGAACAGGCAAGGAGCTGGTGGCCCGCGCGCTGCATTTCAACAGCGACAGAAAAGCATGCCCTCTTATTATGGTAAACTGCGGCGCAATTCCTGAAGAGCTTCTCGAAAGCGAATTGTTTGGTCATGAAAAAGGCGCCTTTACCGGAGCCATACGCAGCAGAACGGGGCGGTTTGAATTGGCCCAGGGGGGAACAATTTTTTTAGATGAGATAGGCGACATGAGTCCTTCGTTGCAGGTAAAGGTGCTGAGGGTACTACAGGAAAGGCAGTGCGAACGAATTGGAGGCGTAAAGACCATAGATTTGGATATAAGGATTATTACCGCTACAAACCAGGATTTAGAAAAGGCCATGGCAGAAAAAAAATTCAGGGAGGATCTCTTTTATCGCATTAATGTAATACCCATTCATCTTCCGCCTCTCAGAGAAAGAAAGGAGGATATACCTGTCCTGATCAATCATTTTTTAAGAGAATTTAATAAATCAAAAGAAAAAAAAATCAAGGGAGTAACACCCAACTCCATGAATTGCCTCGCGAAATATTCCTGGCCCGGCAATGTAAGAGAATTGCAAAATCTGGTTGAAAGGCTTGTCGTTATGAAAGGATCCGGCACTGTAAGGTTAAAGGATTTACCTGATAAAATAAGACTAAATTCAGGAAAAACTGGAGAAATCATAAGCAATATTGAGATTTCGGATGACGGTCTGGGCCTGAACGAAACAATGGGTCAATTTGAAAAAGATTTGCTCCAAAAGGCCCTGCAGAAATCGGGGGGGGTAAAAAGCAGGGCCGCAAAATTATTAAACCTGAACAGAACAACCCTTGTAGAAAAATTGAAGAGATATGGCATCAGTTAAAGGAGTTTTTATTTTTATCCAGAATCTCTTTTGCTTTCTTCAGCAGATCAGCTAACCGATATGGTTTGCCTATAAAACCGGCAGCGCCGGTATCAATCATCTTTTTTACCTTTCCACTGGCAGGATAACCCGTGGCAATAATAACCTTTATCTTGGGATTGATTCTAAGAAGCTCTTCAAGACACCTGCGACCACCTATGCCGGGCATTCCTACATCCAGGAGTACCAGATCAATCCGATCCCCTTCTCTCTCATAAATTTCAATGGCCGCCTCTCCGCTTTCCGCCGGGATAGCCGTATAGCCACGTCGACCCAGCATATCGCACATTACGTCGAGAATGGGCTCTTCATCATCCACTAAAAGAAAGGTCTCATTGACCGTCAGGCAATCATTGGGTTTAGGTTCCACTCCATTCCCCTCCCTATTATGCTTGTTTTATTTCGCTCATACAAACATCCACGACAAAAGGGCCATCCTCCGTTTCAAATGGAATAACAATACTTTTACCACCCAGGACATGTTTGATTGAGTGATCTTTTCCTGAGACTACAGTAGGGATTGCAGCTAAGATAGTTAAGCCGAACGACTCCAGTTTTTTTCTGGCCGCACCTGAAATTATATTTGTAATCTCGCCTACAGCATCCTCAATGTCGCTATTGATTTCTCTAATCTCCTCCCCAAGCATATTTGATACAATCTTCAATATTGCATTCTCAGAAAAACTCAGGGCCATTGAGCCTGATAGTGTTCCTGTAAAACCGATGATGCCGGAGACATCACCCCTGGCCAAACTATCATTTTTAAGATAGGGTTTGCCAGGTTTTGGGTCAACAAAGGCCATTGTTTTCAATACGCTAATCGTCCCCTCTAAAAAGGGATTTATAAATCTAACATCCATCCTTTTCTCCTTCAGGCCACACCTTATAATTTTTCTATAATTTTTTTAATCTTTTCATTCAGAACTTCAGCAGTAAAAGGTTTTACAATATAATTATTGACACCCGCCTTAACCGCCACCACAACGTTTTCCTTAAGGCCTTCCGCCGTAACCATCAGAAACGGCAAACCGGAAAGGTCACTATCTGCCCTCACGGCCTTTAGAAGTTCAAGGCCTGTCATATTGGGCATGTTCCAGTCGGAAATAACAAAATCCACTTTTTCTGCTTTCAGCACCTTCAAGGCATCCACACCATCCTCAGCCTCAACGATATTATTATACCCGGACTGTTTTAAGAGATTTTTAATGACCTTCCTCATTGTGGCAAAATCATCAACCAACAATATTTTTATATTTTTATCAACGCCCATAATGATACTCCCATCGCTTTTTTACACTTCACTCAATTCAAACAATCCTTCCGGGTCCAATATCAATCCTATATTACCATCTCCCAGGATAGCACCGCCGGAAATTCCTTTTTTATTTTTTAAACTTTCACCAAGGTTTTTGATAACGACTTCCTCTTCACCTAAAATCTCATCAACCAGCAGGCACTTGGAGCTGTTTTCACCTTCAACCACTACCACTATGGCTTCCCAGGGATTTTCATGATCGGCCTCTATACCGAAGATCTTATACACCCTTATCAACGGCAAAAGATCACCCATCACATTTATTGTTTCACCCGTACCGATTATAGTGTTATAAGATTTTTTCTCGGGACGCAACAATTGTCTGATCGCGATGAGAGGAATAATATATCTTTCACCACCCACCCTCACAATCATACCGTCAATAATGGCCATGGTAAGAGGAAAGCTGAGCGCAAAAGTGGAACCTTTATTCATAGTGCTGTCAATCTCTATCTTCCCCCGCAGTTTTTCTACAGCCTGTTTTACCACATCCATTCCGACTCCCCGACCGGAAATGTCGGTTATCGCCGCCGCAGTTGAAAAGCCGGGAAGAAAAATCAACTTATAAATATCCTGATCCGAGAGCTCAAGCGAACTATCGACAAATTTCTTTTTCACAGCCTTTTTTAGTATTCCATCCCTGTCCAGCCCCTTTCCGTCATCCGATATTTCAATGACAACATTACCTCCTCTGTGAAAGGCCTTGAGTCGTATTATGCCCTTTTCAGGTTTACCGGCCTTTAACCGCTCCTCCGAAGAATCGATACCATGATCTACGGCATTGCGTACCATATGTACAAGCGGATTATATATTTCTTCCACCATGTTTTTGTCTATTTCCGTATCCTCTCCTTCCGTGACAACACCCACCTTTTTTCCGGCATCTCTGGATAGATCCCTGACAAGACGGGCCATCCTCTGAAATGTCTGCTTGATAGGTATCATTCTTAAGCTGGTAGAGGTTTTTTGGAGTTCCGATGTAATACTGCTCAGACGGGAGACATCTCTGCTCAATCTTCGGTCGGAATTTGATAGAATAAAGGAATTTTGCTTGATCATCGCCTGAGTAATGACCAGTTCCCCCACCATATCGATTAAATCATCCAGTTTCGTTATATTTACCCTTATCACAGCAGTATCTGCGGCCTGCTTTGTCTGTTTTCTCAGGGCCTGTGATACCTGCTTCGGCGTAACCTTGCCTTCAGATATCAGGGTTTCCCCAATTTTTTTAGGGGGCGTCAATTGTTGCGAAATCTCAAGTCCTTGTTCCAGGTTCTCCTCTGTTATGGCACCGCCTTCGACCAGTATTTCACCCAGTTTTTTTACTTCAACAGTATCAGAGTCATCAGAGTCATCCGATTCAACGCTTTCTATCCGTTTTTTCAAGGCAACCAGATCAATTTCGAGAGGGTCGCCAGGAGTACCTTCCATGTTTTCTCTTAATTCAATAATCAGCGCCTTCAGGGCATCGGCTCCATCAAGAATTATATCTATAAGCCGGGAATGCACCGACAATTCTTTATTTCTTACCCTGTCCAGAAGGTTCTCCAAATTATGAGCAAAATCACAAATCGTTTCTAAATTAAGAAACCCAGCCACCCCCTTGATGGAATGAAACGGTCTGAAGATAGCATTGATACACTCCTGATTTTCAGGGTCCTGCTCCAGATTCAATAAATTTACCTCAATCTCATCAATATATTCCAGACCCTCAACAATAAAATCCCTCAGCAGCGAGTCATCCTGTATCTCATCAATCGTTTCAGCCGGTTGAGGTTCTTCCCAGGAAGGAGCCTC
>Ga0190327_1000046_pt1 | contig 20782 bp, 19 predicted proteins | sample 48720401_MG_FD_161667 | JGI IMG/M metagenome (GOLD analysis project Ga0190327, IMG submission 161667) | Hydrothermal vent sediment bacterial communities from Southern Trench, Guaymas Basin, Mexico - 4872-04-0-1_MG | ecosystem: Environmental > Aquatic > Marine > Hydrothermal vents > Sediment ... | reverse complement strand
CCTCTATTTATGCCACTTATAACAAGGTCTGGTTTTTCACCCAATACAACATCAATTCCAATCTTTACACAATCAGCTGGGGTTCCAGAAACAGAATATATTTCAAAAGGTTCCTTTATATCCACTTTTCTGAGCCACAATGGGAACCTTATTGTTATTGCATGCCCAACGGCACTTTGTTCAGTTTCGGGAGCGACGACAGTTACTTCATGTTCTTTACTCAGATATCTAGCCAAACACAAAATACCATCGGCCGTAACACCGTCGTCGTTTGTTACTAATACCTTCATTGTTTCACCTCTTGCATAAGTTACTTTTCAACAATTTTTGCAACTTTTTCTGCTAATTCTCTAAATTCTCCTTCTATTTCAGTTTCTCTTAAATATAATGTTATAGGTTTTCCTTCATCTGCAAATTTTGCAGCTCTTGGATCGAGTGGGATCTTAGCAAGTAATTCTGTATTGTACTCTTTAGCTAAAATTTCTCCTCCACCATTACCAAAAATATCTATTTTTTCTCCACATTTTGGACATTTTACATAGGACATATTTTCGACTACTCCTATTAACTTTTGGTTCATCGAACGGACAAAATCTATAGATCTCCTCACATCATCCAAGGCAATTTTCTGGGGAGTAGTAACAATAACGACTCCATCACTAGTTCCTAAAGTTTGAAATAAACTTAGAGCTTCATCGCCGGTTCCAGGTGGTAAGTCAAAAATGAGATAATCAAGTTCGCCCCATTTTGTATCTCCTAGAAATTGTTTTATTGCAGAATGTTTTAGAGGGCCTCTCCAAATTACTGCTTTACCTTCTTCTACCAGCATTCCGATTGACAAAGCTTTTAAATTAGGCAAAATTTCTGCCGGGACCATTTCGTCATCTTCAACTGTAGGATGTTTCTCACCTAACATTCTGACAATATTTGGACCGTGAATATCAAGATCCAGCAATCCTACTTTGTATCCGCTTTCAGCTAAAGCCGTAGCAAGATTTACAGCAACGGTAGTTTTACCTACACCACCTTTGCCACTTAAAACAGCAATCTTATGTTTGATTTTACTCATCTTTTCTTTTACTTTGTTTTGTTCGTTATTTAAATTAAATTGTGGATTTGGCATTTGCTCACCTCCGTATTTTTTCCTTTTTTAAATTATATCACATACTAAATTAGTGTATATGTATAAATAATGAATTTTATGTCAAGAAACTAAATAAAATAAATAAAATGATAAGAAATAATTTATGTTAAAATAAGCTTGAAGGAGGGAGGGATATTATGAACAAAAATAAAGTTTCAAAAGTTTTAGGTTATCTTTTTTCAGTAACGTCGACCTTCCCAGTTGCGATACCTGTTGTTTTAACTCTTATTATTTTAATTACCAAGGGAAAATTCTTATATGACTTTATGATGCCTGCTGAACTGATTTTGTTTACAATTTTCTCTGCTTTGGGTATTATTATATTGGAAGTAGTTAACAAAAAAAGTTTTTCGGAATACAAAAAATTAGTACTATATCTTTCCTTATCAGTAATTAACTTTTTAGTTGCCAACATTTATGCCAATTTTACTGGACTTGCTCATGGAGACACAGAATTAACTGGAATACATTTAATTTTTATTGTTATTTTTATTATTTTATGGCATCTTTTTGCAATTTTAACTTCTATTGAATGTTTTATTTTAACAAAAAAATTAACCTGAGGTGATTTGGTTTTGATTGTTCTTAACAACCTTACAATTTCATTTCCTGGAAAAACCTTATTATCAGATGTAAATTTAAATATATCTGATAAGGAGAGAGTTGCGTTAATTGGCAAAAATGGTTCAGGAAAAACTACACTTTTAAAAGCAATAGCCGGTATTTTTAATGATTATACCGGTAAAATTTTTACTTCTGGTAAAATTCTATATCTTGATCAATTTAGAAATTTTGATGAAAAAACACCTTTTAAATATTATATGAAAGTTGCCGATACACCCGAAAAGGAAAGAATGGTTAGGAGTATATTAAAAGGTTTGGGGTTTGAAGAAAAAGATTGGAATCGTGAAATTTCAACATTTAGTGGTGGGGAAAAGACAAGACTTCATATTGGGAGGGTCTTTTTGGAAAATCCAGATTTTGTGCTTTTAGACGAACCCACTAATTTTCTAGATATATCTGGGATACATTTTTTAAAAAATTTTTTAAAAAATTTTGATGGTGGTTATATAATCATTTCCCATGATAGGAGTTTTTTAAGGGACACGTGTGATAGATTTCTGGAAATAAATAATGAAAAAATTTGGGATTTTAACATGAGCTTTGACAGATATATTGAAGAAAGAAAAAATTTACTTTTACACCAAGAAAGGGAGTTAAAAAACAAAGTAAAAGAAATAGAGAGATTGAAAACAATAATTGAAAGATATAGAAAATGGGGTCGGGAAAAATCAATTAAACAGGCAAAAAGCAAGGAAAAAAGACTTCAAAAAATGCTCGAAGAACTTGAAAGTACTACAGTATTTGTGGAGGATGAAGTTGATAAAATTGTAAAAATTCCAGAACCGGAATCTTCTGGGTATATTGTTTTAGAAGTAAAAAAATTGGGTTTTTTAGATGTAATAAAAAATGTATCATTTACTATTTACAATGGAGAAAAAGTTGCGATAATGGGTCCAAACGGAAGTGGTAAAACTACCATTTTAAAGTTAATTAACGGAAATCTTAAAGGAGATGGAATAGTAAAATTTGGGCACAATGTAAAACCAGTTTTTCTCGATCAGTTTGTTGAAAATCTTGATCCTGAAAATACGGTTTTTGAAGAGATGTCTTCTGAAATGGAAATGGAACCAGATTATGTTGTTAGAGCCTACGCCGGAAGATTTGGCTTTAAAGGTGAAGATGTTTTTAAAATGGTTTCAGAATTAAGTGGAGGAGAAAAACAGATACTTGCACTTTCAAAGGTCTTATTAAAAAGACCAAATTTACTGATATTAGATGAACCTACCAATCACATGGATCTTGAAACTGTTGAAATTCTTGAAAATGCTCTTAAAGAATTTAAAGGTTCTATTGTACTTGTTTCACATGATGAAGAATTAATAAAAAATGTATGTAATAGATTTTTTGCTATTAAAGAAAAAACAATTGTGGAAATTTCTTCTGTAGATGAATATGATATGCCTGAAAGTAAAAGAAATCAGACCAAAAAAGACATTACAGAATTTGAAGAAAGAAAGAAAATTAGGAATCAAATAAAAAAATTGAAAAATCAAATTATGGAGCTAGAAGAGAAAGAAAGAATGCTTTCAAAAGAATTGGAAAAAATTGAAAAAGAATTATTAAACATTGGTTCTGATTATTTAAAAGCTATGGATTTAACTAGAAAAAAGGAATTTTTAGAAGAAGAAATTTTAAATACTTTACAGGAGATGGAAAATTTGGATGAACAATTGGAAAGATTATCAAAAATTCTATAGCCCTTCTACAATATTTCTAATCCATTTTCTACTTTTAAAACGGTATGAAAGTATTATTGATTTTACAATTTCATCTGCCATGGTCAAAAGTAAAACTACTGGAAAACTCAATTTTAATATTAATCCACCAATTGCAGCGAGTGGAACTCCTAGAAACCATAGAGTGGAAGCTTCAACTGCAAAAGAAAATCTTGTATCTCCACCAGCCCTTAAAAACCCAACCACGTTAAGACCGTTATAAACCTTCAGAGGTAAAAATCCCATAGAGATGGCCATTGCAACGATAACTAAATTTTTAACTTCATCAGAAACGTTAAATAAATTTATTGCAAATGTTGTTCCAAAATATGTTGCAAACGCTGAAATTGTTGCAACTATTTCCGTTAATATAATAATCTTTTTAGAAAGTTTAAATGCTTCGTCGAATTTTTTGGCTCCAAGATAGTTTCCTATAATTACTGAAGCAGCGTTTGCCAATGAAAAAGTAAAAGCCCAGGCGAAACCTTCTATTGTTCCCAATATATTTCTGGCTGCTATTACTTTGGTGCTCATGTGTGCATATATAACAGAATACATAGTAAAACCAAGAGACCAAGCAAATTCGTTAGCAATAGTGGGTAAAGTATAACGAAGGAAACGTTTTATAAATGTTAAATTTAACATTTTTATATGCTTTATAGTAAATCGTCCTGGAAGATCCTTTGTTTTCATGATAATAAGAAGAAAAACAAGGCCAATAATTCTTGATGCGACTGTTGCTATAGCAGCACCAACTATACCAAGTTTTGGAAAACCAAGTTTTCCAAAAATAAGTATGTAATTAAAAAATACATTGGAAGAGAGTTCAATTGTCGTAACAAACATAGGAATATGTGCCTTATGAACGCTACGTAAAACAAAAGAAAAAACCATGGATAAGGAAAAGATAGGAAAAGAGAAAGATAATATTCTTAGATATTTAATCCCAGCCTCTATTACCAAAGGATCAGGAGAGAAAAACTTCATTACAAGATTTGGGAAAAATAGTGTTAAAACAAAAAAAGGTAACGAAATAATCAAACCAAATAATACAGTTAAAGCAGTAGATTTAGAAATTCCGTCAAGATCATATTTCCCCCAAAATTGCGCAAAAAATATTGCTCCTCCAGATACGAGGCCAAAAAGAACAATATTATAAAAAAAGAAAAATTGGTTGGATAATCCAACAGAAGCTAAGGCAATTTCCCCAAGTTTGCCTATCATTATAGTATCTATAAAATTAACACTTGTTGATAAAAATTGTTGTAATGCAATAGGCAAAGCAATTGAGAATAATTTTCTATAAACTCCCATACATCACCTCATATAGAATAGTTAGCTTTAAAAACTATTTTACCATTAAAGCGAAAAAGAAAATTGAAATAAATGTTACAAAACATTTTTGACAAAATAATCACAAATAAATATAAATAGTATTCATAAACATATCTTTAATATTAAATTTAGTAAAGATATACAAATAATTTTTAAAGAAATACAAATCCTGATGTATATATAACAATTTTATTATCTAGGTTTTGTTTGATTTTCTATTTTTACCAAATAGAAACATTCAAGCAACACGTAAGAAATATTTATTATCTATAATTATTGTGAAATAAATAACAAATACTTGCAGTATTTTATTAAAGGAGGGATTTATATGGCTAAATATGAAGTTACAAAAACCATTGATGTTAGAGGAGAAGTTTGTCCAGTGCCAGATGTGGAGACAAAGAGAGCTTTGAAAAAAATGAATTCTGGAGAAATTCTAGAAGTTTTGATTGATTATCCAATGTCAAAAGAGAGGATTCCTGAAACAGTTAAAAAGTTAGGTCACGAGGTTTTAGAAATAGAAGAAGTTGGAAACAGTGAGTGGAAAATTTATATAAAAGTTAAGTGATAGGGGGGAGATGTATGAGTTTTTTTGATTTTTTGTATCAATATGAAATATACTTTGGATTGTTAGTTGGTCTCCTATTTGGGTATATTCTTCAAAGAGGGAGATTGTGCTTTAATTCTGCAATAAGGGATGTTAAATTTTTTAAAGATAACTATTTAATAAAAGCAATTTTTTTGGCAGTTTCTATGAACTCGTTGGTATTTGTATTAATGGCACAACTAGGTTGGATAAAATTAACTCCTCTTTCATTTGCCCCCCTTGGTAATATGATTGGTGGATTAATATTTGGTATGGGAATGGTATTTGCTGGAGGGTGTGCTTCTGGTGTTACATATAGAGTTGGTGAAGGAATGGTTAGTGCATGGATTGCAGCTTTAACTTATGCAATATTTGCAGCTGCTTCGAAATCAAGTTTTTTAAAACCTGTTGTTTCCTTTTTAAGAGGGCCTATATATACAGTTGAAGGTGATGGAACTTATTATTCATATGGTCCAGTGGGTCCTACAATCGCTACTTTATTAAAAGTCAATCCATGGATCCCGGCTATTTTATTTGCTGTAATTGTATGGATTTTCCTGGCTAGGACAAAAACCACCGAAAGGCCAAAAGGAACTTGGAATTGGAAAGTTTTAGGTATAATGACAGTTATAGTTTCTGCCTTGGGATATTTAACTCACCAAAGCTATGGTCTTGGAATTACAGGTGGTTGGGTAAGTTTAATGAATTACTTAGTTTCAGGTAAATATATCGGATGGTCTGGAATGCTTATAGTTGGAATAATGTTGGGTTCTTTTATTAGTGCTTTTGTAAGAAAAGAATTCAAGTTTAGAGCCCCGAAAGACCCTAAGGTGTTTGCAAGAGTAGCGTTGGGTGGTATGATGATGGGCTTTGGAGCAGTACTTGCGGGAGGTTGTAATATTGGGCATTTCTTAACAGGTTTCTCACATCTTGCAATTGGATCAATATTAACTACCTTATTTTTCTTCGTTGGAAATTGGTTGGCATATTACTTACTTTACGAAAGAGATTAAAGGAGGGATTTGGCATGAGGTTTAGCAAAAAACTGATAGTTTCCTTGGTGGTAGTTTTAGCAGTATCATTTTTGATTGGTGAAGTAGCAACAAAATTTAAAACAGCAGCAGATTTTGTGAATGAAGCTAAAGCAGTAATAAAAGAAATATCTGTGGATGAAGCATTTGAAATTTACAAATCAAGAGACGAAAAGTATATTTTCCTCGATGTAAGAGAAGCAGACGAAGTAGAAGCTGGCCATATCCCAGATGCACAATGGATTCCAAGAGGCTTATTAGAATTTAAAATTTCTTCACTCGTAAAACCAACAGATGGAAAAGTAATAATCGTATATTGTAAAACAGGTGGGAGATCAGCTCTTGCTGCTAAAACTTTAAAAGAAATGGGATATGAGGCTTGGAGTATGGCAGGCGGATTCACAGAATGGTCTTCTAAAAAATTGCCATTTAGAAGAGGTCTTCCTGGTACAACAGGTGGAGGATGCGGATAATAAAGGTAATTTTGCGAGGAGAAGAGCTTCTCCTCGCAATTTTATATAAACTGAACAAACAGGAGGTTGTGTTATATGCAAATCACAATTCAGGTTATGGTTCAACCATATACTTATCAAGATTTAGATACAGCTGTTAAAATAGCAGAAGCTGCCTTAAAAAAAGGTCATGAGGTAACTATATTTCTCTTCTGTGATTCTGCAATTGCTTCAAATAAAAACATAAAACCAGTTAGAGGAGATAGGAATATTTCTGAACTTTTAAAAGGTTTAGTTGAAAAAGGTGCTAAAGTGGAAATATGTGGTATTTGTATGGATTACAGGGGTATAACTACGGATATGATAATAGATGGGTCTAATCCAAGTGGATTACCAGAACTGGCTGAATTAATTTATACAAGTGATCGTTTTATAAGTCTTATGGCGTGAGGTGAATGAGATGGAAAAAAAGGTATTATTTGTAGTATATCAATCTCCGGTAGGTTCAATTTGGGTAAATGAAGGTTTTAGAACCGCTTTTGGTATGTATGGAGAAGATATAGAACCGACGGTTATGCTTTTAGATGCAGCTTCTGTGGCTCTTTCCAAAGATACATCTCCCGAATCTTTAGGACTACTTCCAATAAAAATAGTTCAAAGATTTATAAAAAGATATGAAACACCAGTTTATGTAGTTAAGGAAGATTTAGAAAAATATAAAGTAAAAAATATAGATGAAAATTTCTGTGCTAAAATATTAAGTAAAGAAAAGTTACCTGACTTTTTCCACGAATTCGATTATGTCATTTTTATGTGAGAGGTGATTTTAATGGCTTTAGTGTTAGTTAAATACGGCATAAACCATCCAATTGAAAAACTTAAGATTGAAACTTCTAAACCAGATGATTCTATTGTTTTGATACAAGATGGGATTTATTGGAATTTAGAAAATTTATCTGATTTAACAAAAGCAAAAATATATATTTTAAAGGAAGATTTTCTTGCACGTGGCTATAAAGAGGAAGATGCCAATTATGATTTAATAGATTATGAAAAGTTTGTTGAAATTATTGAAAAAGAAGAAAAATTTATAGGGTGAGGGGTTATCCCCTCACCTTTTAACAAAAGGAGGGAATATAATGTTTGATGCAATAGTTATTGGAGGAGGTCCAGGAGGATATGTTGCTGCAATAAGACTTTCCCAACTTGGTAAAAAAGTTGCAATAATAGAAAAAGAAAATTTCGGGGGAACATGTACAAATAAAGGATGTATACCGACTAAAGCTTTACTTACTTCAGCACATTTGTACCAAGAAATAGTTGAAAAATCCTCAAAAATGGGCATCTTAGTCGACAATGTTGAGTATGATCTTTTAAAAATAATGAAACATATGGAAAAATCTGTTACAATGTCTAGAAAAGGTATAGAATTTTTGATGAAAAAAAACAAAATAGAAGTTTTTAAGGCAACAGGAAAACTAAAAGACAATGAAACGGTTTTGCTTGAGGAAACAAACGAAGAAATAAAAGGAAAAAATATAATTTTGGCTAATGGTTCTGTTCCGGTGGTTTTTTCGCCTTTTGATAGGATTCCTGGAGTTTGGATAAGTGATGATGTTTTTAAAATGGAAAAATTTCCTAAAAGTTTGTTGATTATTGGTGGAGGAGTAATTGGAGTAGAATTTGCAACGTTTTTTTCAACATTTGGTGTGGATGTAACAATCGTAGAACTTGCGGAACACATTTTACCATTTGAAGATAAAGATGTAGCCGAAGAAATAAAAAAGGTATTAAAAAAGAAAAAGGTAAAAATTATCGAAGGTACAAAAATTGAAAACATTGAAAAAGAAGATAATTATATTGCAGAAATAAATGGAGAAAAATTTGAATTTGAAAAAGTTTTACTGGCAGTTGGTAGAAAACCAAATATTACCGAAGATATTTTGAATCTAGGTATAGAAGTAAAACGCGGCGTTGTTACAGATAAGCATATGAAGACCAACATTGATAATATTTATGCAGTTGGAGATGTAAGAGGAGAGATAATGTTAGCACATGTGGCAATGTACGAAGGAATCATTGCAGCACATAATATCGTAGGTGAATCAAAAGAAATGGATTATTCTGCTGTTCCTTCTATTATTTTCTCAAATCCCGAAATTGCTTCAGTTGGATTAAAGGAAAAGGATATTGATAAAGACAAAGTAAATATTTGGAAATTCCCAGTTTCAGCCAACGGAAGAGCCAGAACTATGGATGAAAGAGTTGGATTTGCTAAAGTTATTGAAGAAAAGGAAACTGGAAAAGTTTTGGGAGTTACAGTTGTATCCCCTAATGCAACAGATATGATTATGGAAGGAGTCTTGGCAGTTAAATATCAAATGACTTCGCATCAGGTAGCAGAAGCGATTCATCCACATCCAACCCTTACAGAAACATTGCTTGGTGCTTTTGAAGGTAAATTGACTATTCATATATAAGATTGGAGAGGTGAAAAAATGAAAAAATATTCTAAAACACACGAATGGGTTTTATTAGAAGGTAGTATTGCGACAATTGGTATTTCAGAAAGAGCAGCAGAAGATTTGGGAGATATAACTTATGTGGATTTACCAGAAGTTGGAAAAGCAGTAAAAAAAGGTGATACTTTATGCACTATAGAATCTGTCAAAGCAGCAAGTACAGTGTATGCTCCAGTAAGTGGAAAAGTAATTGAAATTAACAAAGAATTGGATACATCTCCTGAGTTAATTAATGATTCTTCTGAAAATGAAGGATGGATCGTAAAGATAGAAATTGAAGATTCTAAAGAATTGGAAGATTTAATGAGTAAGGAAGAATACGAAAATTATGAAAAATAATAGAGGGCTTAAGCCCTCTATTATTTTTGTATATACAACTTTACTTCCCCTGGTTTTTCACTAATCCTTCCAATGATTTTTGCCCCTTTTTTAATTACCGAAATTGGTATTCTCTCAGCAGATAAAGGATAGTCAACAATTACTAAGAGAATTTGCTTTTTTTTCATTTTATCAATCATTTTTCTGGTTTGTATATCAGGTGTGGGGCATATTTCACCACGAAGATCCAGAATGTAATCTGGAGAAATTTCTAGTGGATTGTTGTCAAAATAACAGTGTTTTAATTTTGTACAATCTATGTATTTTTCACCATTTATCTCATTGATAAATTCAATGGCTTTTTCAAGTAACTGGAATATCTTAGTGGATGAAAAATCGAAGTATTCAATACCTTTAACTCTTTTAGATTTTAAAATTCCTAAATTTTTTAAATGTATCAAATGTCTGTATACAGTAGAAATATCTCGATTAATTCTTACAGCAATTTCAGATGCAGTTAAATTATTATCAAATATGGAAATTAATATTTCTAATCTTGTTTGATTTGAAAGTGTTTTAAATAAGTTTTGCAATGTAAGCTTATTTTTCATTTAAATCCCTCCAAAACAATTTTATCATATAGACACACAAAAAAACAGTGTGATATACTTAATATAAAATATATTGAAAAGTGAAATAAAAAGGAGGCAATTAGTGTGTATTTTAAAAGACCTGATGATGATAAAAACTTTGATGTTATCGTAGTTGGTGGTGGTCATGCTGGTATTGAAGCTGCTTTAGCTCCTGCCCGGTTAGGTTTAAAGACTCTTTTATTAACTACCAATCCAGATAATGTAGGATGGGCTCCTTGTAATCCTGCAATTGGTGGACCAGCAAAGGGCGTAGTTGTGAGAGAAATAGATGTGCTTGGCGGTGAAATGGCCAAAACAACCGATGAAACTATGATAAATGTAAGAATGTTAAATACAGGAAAGGGCCCTGCTGTAAGAGCTTTAAGAGCTCAAATTGATAAATATCAATATTCACATGTGATGAAGAAAAAACTTCAAACTCAGAAAAATTTGATTTTGCGATTCGGTCTTGTGGAAAAACTGATTGTAGAAAAAGGGAAAATAAAGGGTGTTGTTGATTCATTTGGTATAGATTATTATGCAAAGGCGGTAATTTTAACAACTGGTACTTTTTTAAGAGGAAAGATTTTTATAGGAAGAGACACTATGGAAGCTGGCAGAATGGGGGATTTTCCTGCTAAAGGATTAAGTAAGTCTCTACAAGAAGTTGGTTTTAAAATTTCACGTTTCAAAACAGGAACTCCAGCAAGAGTTCTGAAAAGTAGTATAGATTTTTCAAAAATGATAAGACAGGATACAGATGATACTCCGTGGGCATTTTCCTATTTTGATGAACCAAAAATTTTAACTAAGGATTATCCATGCTGGTTAACTCATACAAATCCCGAAACACATAAAATTATTAAAGATTATTTAGTTTATTCGCCATTGTATGGTGAAGTAAAGTTGATTCACAGTGTAGGTCCGAGATATTGCCCTTCGATAGAAGATAAAGTAATAAAATTTGGTAGAGATTCACATCAGGTTTTTGTTGAACCTGAAGGAAAATATACAGAAGAGTATTATTTAAATGGACTTTCAACAAGTCTTCCATATGCTGCTCAAATTCAAATGTTAAGAACTGTACCTGGTCTTGAAAATGTAATTATTGTAAGACCAGCATATGCTATAGAATACGATTTTATTGATCCCACTCAATTGTATCAAACTTTGGAATCTAAAATAGTTGAAGGATTGTTTTTTGCTGGACAAATCAATGGAACAAGCGGATATGAAGAGGCAGCAGGTCAAGGTCTAATTGCTGGAATAAATGCAGCTATGAAAATCTTTGGTGGAAATCAGCTTATACTCAAGAGATCAGAAAGTTACATAGGTATATTGATAGATGATTTGACTACAAAAGGAGTTGATGAACCTTATAGGCTGTTAACTTCTAGGGCGGAATATAGGCTATTACTAAGGCATGATAACGCACATCTAAGGTTAGCAAAGTATGGTTACCAAGTGGGATTAATTCCAAAATGGTTTTATGAAAAAGTTTTAAAACTTGATAAAGAAATAAAAAGACAAGTTGAAAGATTAAAAGAAGTGAAGATTCCTGCATCTGAAACAGTTAATGATATTCTTTTGAAACTAGGTTCATCGCCAATTAAAGAAGGGACAAAGCTTTACAATATACTTAAAAGACCTGAAGTAAGGTATAAAAATGTAAGAATTTTGGATCCAGAACCAATTTCTGATGAAGAGTTAATAGAGCAATTGGAAATTTTGCTAAAATATGAAGGATACATTCAAAAAATGATGGAAGAGGTAAAAATTTTTGAACAATATGAAACATTGGATATTTCAAAGATTAATTTTGATAAAGTTCCCAATCTTTCAACTGAAGCAAGGGAAAAACTTAAAAAAATCTTACCGAGATCTATTGGTCAGGCAATGAGGATTCCTGGTGTAACTCCTTCAGATATTGCTAATATAATAAGCTACTTGGATAAATAATTAAAAATAACTTATTTTAATCTTTTTAGATGCTTCTTATGAGATATTTTTGTTTTATAAAAGTTTATTAATCTTTCAATTAGGAAAGTAAAAATATGAATAAAAAAGCATAAATAAGGTTAAAAGTAAAAAAGCTCCCAATTGGGAGCTTTTTTTAATTAATTTACTCATAAGTTGAAGCAACAAGTTCCAGTAAATCTTCTTCATCCAGAAGAATTCCTGTACCTCTTGCAACACAAGTCATAGGATCGTCAGAAACTTTACATTGCACGCCAATTTCATCTTTTATAGCCATATCAATCCCTCTTAATAGAGAACCTCCACCAGTTAGAACTATGCCCTTTTCCATTATATCTGCTGACAATTCGGGAGGTGTTTTTTCAAGAACGATCTTAATTTTTGATACCAGATTTTCTATAGTAGGTCGTAACATTTCGTATACGTGTTGGGAAGTGATTTTGTCAACTCGTGGTAAACCAGTTACTGCATCTCTTCCCTTGATTTCCATTTCTTTATCTTCCACATCAGGATGTGCTTTTCCGATTTTAATTTTTATTTCTTCTGCAGTAGATTCACCTATGATTAAACCAAATAATTTTCTAACACTTTTAACAATGATGTCATCCATAGCATCTCCTGCAATTTTTATTGAATCACCTACAACGACTCCTCCCAAACTTATAACTGCTATATCAGTAGTTCCTCCACCTATATCAATTATCATATTTCCACTAGGTTTGGTAACATCTATTCCTGCTCCTATAGCTGCTGCAAGTGGTTCTGAAACCACATATATTTTTTTAGCACCTGCATTTAGTGCAGCATCAAAAACGGCTCTTTTTTCAACTGTTGTGGTTTTTGCCGGTATACCTATCACCATGTTTGGTTTAAATAAAAAACCTTTAGTAACTTTTTTTATGAAAATTCTCAAAACTTCGGAAATTATTGTATAATCAGCGATTACACCATCTTTCATTGGTCTTACAGCTATAACAATATCTTCAGGCGTTTTTCCAAGCATTTCTTTGGCTTCATCACCGATTGCAATAATTTTGCCAGTTTTTTTTGAAATTGCCACAACTGAAGGTTGGTAAAGGACTATTCCTTTACCTTTTTGATATACAATAAAGTTAGCTGTTCCAAGGTCTATTCCTAAATCATTTTTACCCATGAATTTCTCCCCTTTCTTCAAACTTCTCAAAAACATAAAGTCCTAGTACCACTAATATTATACCTGAAATTAAGAGTAAAGTAGGTATTTGTTTAAAAATTAAAGCTTCTGATACGGCAGTGACTAGTGGTATTAAGTAAACAGCATTGGTTGTACTTCTATCTCCAAGAACCTCAATTGATTTATTCCAGAGAAAGTATCCTAATGCCGAACAAAATATGCCAAGATATAAAAGACCAAAAATAGAAGACATATTGAAATTTAATTTGGGTTTAAAAAATATGTATTCAAAGATTGAAAATGGAATTAACGTTATTATACCCCAGAATGTAATTTCAAAGATAGCAGTTAATGAAGAATGATCTTTTAATTTTGTTACATGATGTGTGTAGAAAACCCAAGAAAAGGCAGCACTAAAAGCCAGAAAATCTCCCAAAGAATTTACTTTTAAGTAAATTTTACCATTTAAAATTACTAAAGCAACACCAATTAGAGCTACGATTGACGCAATGTATTGTATTATTTTGGTTTTCTTTTTGTGAAATAATTGAGTAAATAAAACATACCAAATAGGCGCTGTAGAAACAATCATTGCAGCGTTTGTAGGGCTGGTTAGTTTTAAAGCAAAATTTTCCGCTGCAAAATAGGCTGTAATACCCCAAAAACCAGCTAATATTTTGTGTTTGTTAAATAACGATATATTTCTTTTTCTTGGCAAGAAGTACAAAGCAAAAAGTGCAATTAAAAACCTAAAAAAAGCAGCTGTTAAAGGTGGAATATCTTTCACTACAATTTTTGTGGCAATAAACGAAAGACCCCACAGTATTGTAACAATTACAAGCGGAATATACTTCATACTATTCCCCCAATATATCTTTTAAAATTTCTAAAATTTCCTTGACATTATTTCCAATTTTTATTTCTATCAATCTCCTATTATCCAAAAATTTTCCATCAATTAATATTTTTTGAACTTTATCAGTCCAACCTCCGGTTCCATTGAAAAGTATCAGAGGTTTTTTGTAAGCGTATGTTGCTAGTATTTCAATTGCGGTTCCTATTTCACCACCAATTGAGATTACGGCATCTGCACTTTTGATTATGACGAATGATCTCATCTGAAAATCCAACCCAGTTTTGATTTCAAATGAATTAAATTTATTTCCTTGTTCATCAAAAGGTAGTATACCTATTATTTTTCCACCTACCTCATTTACTCCCTTTGCTATTTCTTCCATTACTCCATCTCTTCCGCCGGAAAGTACAGTATATCTTTTTCCCAGTTCTTTTCCTAAATTTTTGCAAATCTTCTTTAAGTTTTCATTGATTTTTCCAGATGAACCAATTACAGCAATGTATTTCATTTAAAAACCCCTCTTTCAAAAATGCGGGGATAATCCCCGCATTTTATTTTCTCTCACCTTTCAAAACAGCAGCACATCTTGGACAAACATCTGGATATTCTTTATCTTTGCCAGTGTCTTCATGGTATTTCCAGCATCTTTGACATTTTTGACCATCGGCTTTTTCAACTAAAACACTAACAAGTTCCCCTTTAGTTGTACCTTCTCCAAACTCAACTTTAGATACAATGAAAAATTCTTCTAATATATCTTTATATTTTTCAAGAATAGTTTGAACTTCTTCGTTAAGACCAGAAAGTGTAACTTTTGCGTCAAGGGAATGACCTATTATGTCGTTAGTTCTTGCATTTTCTAAGGATTTCAAAACGTCATCTCTAACCATTAAGAGAATATTGAAATCATCTAGGAGTTGTTCGTTTATCCAATCAGGATTAACTTCTGGCCAATAATCAATGTGAACAGTTTCGTGTTTTTTAATTGGGCTCAATTGATATGCTTCTTCAGCTGTAAAAACTAAAATAGGTGCGAGCATTTTAATTAAAGCGTCTAAAATATAATACATTGTTGTTTGAGCAGATCTTCTATAGATAGAATCTTTTGCTTCAACATATAATCTATCTTTAATAATGTCTAAATAAGTGGCACTTAATTCGACAGTACAGTAACGGTTGAGTAAGCTGTAAACTTTTGAATATTCATAATTTTCATAGTGAACAGTAACCTGCTTAATTAATTGTTGAAGTCTAGCAAGTGCCCATTTATCAAGAGGTAATAATTTTTCGTATGGTACAAGATCTTTTTCTGTAAAATCATTCAAATTTCCAAGTAAATATCTAAGGGTATTTCTGATTTTTTTGTAGACTTCCACTTGTTGTTGAATGATGTTTTTACCAACTCTTATATTATCAAAGAAATCAATACTAGCTACCCAAAGCCTTAAAATATCAGCACCAAATTTATCAACAATTTCATTTGGATCAATTACATTACCTAATGATTTGCTCATTTTTCTTCCATGTTCGTCTTTAATGAAACCATGTGTCACAACAGATTTATATGGAGCTTGTCCTGTTTTAGCCACTGACATAAATATGGAACTTTGGAACCATCCCCTGTGTTGATCATCGCCTTCTAAATATAAATCCACTGGGAATTTTTCACCTTTAGATCTGATTACTGCTTCAAAAGAACAGCCAGAATCAATCCAAACATCAAGGGTATCATACGTTTTTTCAAATTTATTATGACCACATTTAGGACATTTAACATCTTTTGGTATAATCTCTTCTTCAGATAGTTCAAACCAGGCATCTGTTCCTTTTTCACTGACTATCTTGATGAAATTGTCTATTACTTTTTCATCTATGAACACCTCACCGCATTCCTTACATTTTATTGCAGGAATTGGAGTTCCCCAAACTCTTTGTCTGGAAATAGTCCAGTCTGGTCTATCTTTTACCATTGCAGTGATTCTGTTTTCTCCCCATTTTGGGTGCCATTCAACCTTTTTAATTTCTTCCAGTACTTTTGTTCTGAGATCGTTAGCATCAACAGAAATAAACCATTGAGGTGTTGCTCTGAAAATTACGGGATTTTTACATCTCCAACAATGTGGATAACTATGTTTTATTTTTGCAACCTTTATTAATGCCCCAAGTTTTTCAAGATCTTCAATTATTACCTTATTTGCATCCCAAATTTTTAAGCCAGCATATTTTCCAGCCCCATCAGTAAATACACCATTTTCATCTACCGGGGAGAGAATTGGAAGATTGTATTTTTTTCCTGTTAGATAGTCTTCTGCACCATGCCCTGGAGCTGTGTGGACACATCCCGTACCATCTTCTAAAGTTACATAATCAGCAAGAACAATCAAAGATTCCCTATCGACAAATGGGTGTTTTGCTTTTTTATATTCAAGTTCTTTTCCTTTAAATTTTTCTACAACAGAATATTCAATTTCTGTTTCTGATACAAATTTATTTAAAAGACCTTCAGCTACAATCCAGTATTCTCCATTGACATTTATTTTTACATAATCAAAGTCGGGATGAACTGCAATTGCCACGTTGGCGGGCAATGTCCAAGGAGTGGTTGTCCATATAACTACATATGTGTTTTCTTCATCGAGCATTTTGAATTTCACATATATTGATGGTGAAGAATGATCGTGATATTCAACTTCAGCCTCAGCAAGTGCTGTTTTACATGTTGGACACCAGTAAACAGGTTTATTTCCTCTATAAACGTTTCCGTTTTTTACCAGTGTTTTAAATATATCTAAAATGTGAACTTCGTATTTTGGATCAAGAGTAAGGTATGGATTATCCCAATCTCCTCTAACACCTAGTCTTTTAAATTGTTCTTTCTGAACATCTACAAAATGTAAAGCAAAATCTTTACATTTTTTTCTTATATCTACAGAACTCATTTCTTTTATTTTTTCTCCTAGTTCAATTGAAACTCTGTGTTCAATTGGTAAACCATGTGTATCCCATCCAGGAACATAGGGAGCGTAATATCCCTTCATTGTTTTATATCTAATAACAATATCTTTCAATATTTTGTTAGTTGCCGTTCCAATATGTATACTTCCATTAGCGTACGGGGGGCCATCATGAAGAACAAATTTAGGTTTTCCTTCACGACTTTTTAATGAAAGATTATAGTCATCCATTTTTTCCCAATTTTTGAGCATTTCGGGTTCTTTTTTCACGAGATTGGCACGCATAGAAAAAGATGTAGATGGTAAATTAAGTGTTTCTTTATAATCCATTTAATCACCTCCAAATTTCTTTAAATCTATTTTAACATTAATATTAAAATTAAAAAAGGTGGCCCTCCCGCCACCTTATTATTAGCCTTGCGGGAGGGTTTATATTAGCTGTTAATTAATTTTGAAATTGTATCTTTAAGTTCCGTGAGATCAGAAGTTTTTACTACATATGCATTAGCAGCCCATGATGCAAGATCACTTTTATAATGGGAATAGGCGGTTAAGATTATGATCTTTGCATCTTTTTTTATTTCTCTTATTTTTCCTGCAACCTCCAGGCCATTCATTCCGGGCATTTCAATATCAATGGTAACAAGATCGTATTCTTTTTCTTTAAAATTCTTCAAAGCTTCTTCACCATTTTTGGCTTCATCCACGACGTATCCTGACTCTTCGAGTTCTTCTTTTATTAATAGTCTCATATTGTCTTCATCTTCAACAACTAGTATCCTCTTTTTAGTCATAAAATATCACCCCTTTCGATGAAGAGGACTTACTAAAAACATTATATCATAATTTATTGGTTCTTGTATAGTACATATGCTGAAATTTCATCCAATACTATTTTGCCAGAAACCTTTTCAATTACTTCTGTTCCAGCAATCTTTCCATTTACAACTACGTTCCATTCACCTTCTGGAAGCTCGTATTCTACTTGTTTTAAATTTCCATTATATATTACTAATATATCTTTCCAACTATCATTTCTAGCATTTCCGGTGATCGTGAAAGAAACAACCCGTCTAGTTTTACTATTAAAAAGTTTTAAGTGATTTTTTATTTCATCTGCTGTTGTCAATCTAAAAGCAGGATGCTCTTTTCTAAGTTTTATGAGTCCTTTGTAGTATTCAAACACATCTAAATATTCATATTTTCTTTGGTAATCTAAGCCATTGATAGATATAGAAGCATTATAAGAATTCTCATTGAATTTTTTTGTTCTAGCAAAATCCTGTCCAGCGTGAATAAATGGAATTCCTTGTGACGTAAGAATTATTGCTCCTGCTAGTTTTTGTGCATTTCTTAGCATTTCATCAGTCCATTTATGTTTTTGATCTGTTTTTGCTGCAAGATAATTTTTATCCCAAAGGGTATGATTATCATGGCATGCAACGTAGTTTATAGTTTCTTCTGGATCTGAAGCAAAACTTTTTATTCTGCTATCGTAATGTATACTTCCAACTACGCCTCTTTTAACTCTGGTTTCTTTTCCAATTGCTCCCATTAAAAATCCTTTTACTTTTTCATCAAAAACAGAACCTCTTAACGCATCACGAAATTCATCGTTAAATGCTGCAATATGTGTTCCAGCAACTTCACTCTTTCCAAATCTGATAGGAGCACCTAAACTACCCCAGGGTTCACCGTAAAGAAGAATTGTTGGATCAATTTTATGAACTTCTTTTTCAAGAGAAAGCATTGTTTTTTTGTCTATCAAACCCATTTGGTCAAATCTAAAACCATCAACATGGTATTCTTTAATCCAATAAAGTAAAGTGTCAATAATATATTTTCTCATCATTGGCCTTTCTGATGCGATAACATTTCCACAACCACTTTCATTAAGGTATGCTCCTGTTTTATCTAGCCTATAAAAATAATATGGGACAGTTTGATCAAAGGGTGATAATTCACCAATACCAAAGGTGTGAGGAAAGACCATATCCAATATTACACGAATTCCTTTTTCATGAAATTTTTGTATCATTTGCTTAACTTCGTTAATTCTTGCGTATGGATCATAAGGATTTGTGGAATATCTTCCTTCTGGAACCGTGAAAAGAACAGGATCATATCCCCAGTTATAGCTTTTTTCAAAATCCTTATCCGCTTCATCGCCAGTGTAAAAATCAAACATTGGCAGAATATGAACGTGTGTTACTCCAAGTTCCACAAGATGAGAAAGTCCTGTTGATACTCCACCGGGCCCTTTTGTGTTTTCTTCAGTAAGTCCAATATATGTAGCTTTATTTTTTACTCCTGAATTTTCAAGTCCAGTCATATCTGCAATATGAATTTCATAAATTATTGCATCCTCAAGCGCTTCCATTGGTGGTCTTACATCTTTTTCCCAATTTTGAGGATTTGTTTTTGAAAGATCTACAACCGCACTCTTAGATGAATTTTTATAAACAGCTTTTGAATAATAATCTATAGTTTCTCTAGTCTTTCCATAGCTTTCAAATCTATATTTGTAAAACACTCCATCTAGATTACCATTTACTTTTGCTTCCCAAACTCCATTGCCCATATATTTCATTTCTACAATTTCATAAGGTGTTTTGTCTTCTCCATTTTTGTATAACAGAACACTTGCTTTTTTTGAAACAGGAGACCAGGTTCTAAAAATTGTATATTCTGGAGTGTAAATGTATCCAAGCTGTCCATCATAATAATATTCATCGAGTATATCAAGCATATAAACGGTTGCAGGATTAAACCCTTTAATGTGCAATTGGACGTTTTTGCTTAAATCATCTTCTGTAAGTTCATCTTTTAACACAATTCTTATATAATTAGTTTCTGATATATCTGTTGGATCAGCTTTTTCAATTTTTAAGACTTCTTTTTCTTCATCATCAACTGTAACCTTTACATCATTGAATGTTTTTGTATTAATTGTATTGGTTAAATAAGCTTCTATAATATTTTTTGATTTTGCGGCTGCAAAGAATACTCTAGGGCTAGTATCTGGTTTTATTGTATATATTTCTTCAACACCTTGCAAGATCCACACCTCCGCTTTCCCGTTTTTTATATCAATAAATCTATCTTTTGCGACATCCTTCATTTGCCAATCATTAAGTCTTACAATAATTCCAACTTGTTCGAGATCCATGTCAAGAACTATTTTTGCAACTACACCAAAATCATCTTTTTCAGTAAATTGATATGCTTTTCCTTCCATAGCAACTGGTTTCATTGGCCAGATCCATAGGTTCCAACCAGCATAATTATTATCAAAGCGATGGTAGTGCACTATAATGGTTGTTTCTGCAAAAACTATAAAAGAAAGTAAAATTAGTAAAATAGCGAGAAATTTTTTCATACAAAAACCTCCTTAATTCATTAATCTACATTAACTTTCAATAAAACAAAATCTCCTGGATTTAAATTTAATTTAATTGTATTAGATGGTGATATAATTGGTAT
>Ga0190327_1000045_pt1 | contig 21230 bp, 23 predicted proteins | sample 48720401_MG_FD_161667 | JGI IMG/M metagenome (GOLD analysis project Ga0190327, IMG submission 161667) | Hydrothermal vent sediment bacterial communities from Southern Trench, Guaymas Basin, Mexico - 4872-04-0-1_MG | ecosystem: Environmental > Aquatic > Marine > Hydrothermal vents > Sediment ... | reverse complement strand
CCCAACGAATGCGCATTCTAAAATTGAGTTGAAAACTATTATTTCAACAACCATGCCAAACAGCGAACGATTTCATTTTTAACTTTATAACGACCTGTAATTGCAAATAAAAAAATTAATTAACCAATGTTTTTCACAAAAATATTAAGTATTGACAAGTGGTTGCCCCGTTACTTATGATGACACTCGGACAAAGTGGCGCCACCAGTAGCGCCAAGATTGAATAAAAAGGATGCCTTCATGAAAGATATAGAATTTGAAATAAAAAATAATGAATTTGTCAAATTACTGCTTGAATCCATTGGTGACGGTATTTTTGTACTTGATACCCATGGAATGATTATTGCCTGGAATCCGGCCATGGAAAAAATAACCGGTTATTCTGCCGACGAGATAAAAGGACAGCCCTGTAAAATTCTGAATTTTAATCAGTGCTTTGATAAGGATTGTCCAATAGATATGAAAGATTGTGGTATTTTAACATATGGAAAGGTGGAACCCACAGAATGTTTATTGAGCCATAAAGAAGGGCATGCTCTCTCTGTAACTAAGAATGCCCGGGTGATAAAAAACGGGCAGAATAAAATCATTGGAATTGTTGAAGTGGTTACAGATTTAACAGAATTGAAAAATGCCAGATTAAAAATGGAAGAGGCCACCCGTCGTCTCGGAGAATTAAATCGTCTGGGCGGTATTATTGCAAAAAGTCAGGTCATGCAAAACGTATTTACCTTTATTAAAGCCTCGGCAGCAAGTGATGCAACCATACTCATTCAGGGAGAAACCGGAACCGGGAAAGAACTTGTAGCAGGTGCGATTCATTCCATCGGAGAACGAAGGGATAAGCCTTTAATAACCATAAATTGCAGTGCCCTTTCGGAATCTTTGCTTGAAAGTGAACTTTTCGGTCATATAAAGGGTGCCTTTACCGGTGCCGGCCAGGACCGTATCGGACGATTCGAACAAGCGGACGGCGGTACTATATTTTTAGATGAAATAGGAGAGATTACGCCTTACATACAGGTAAAACTACTTCGAGTGCTACAGCAAAAAGAGATAGAACGGGTGGGTGAATCCAGAAAACGTAAAATTGATATTCGTATCATCGCTGCCACAAACAAAGATCTTAAATCCCGGGTAGATAGCGGTTACTTCAGAGAGGATCTCTATTACCGGCTTAAAGTTTTTCCCATTTACCTGCCGCCTTTGAGAAACAGGAAAGAAGATATCCCTCTTCTTGTCAACCACTTTGTTAAAACAAACAATGAAAAATCGGCAATTAAAGTAAAAGGAATTGCAAAAATAGCTTTAAAAGCATTTATGGATTATGCATGGCCGGGTAACATAAGAGAATTGGCCAATGCCATTGAACATGCCTTTGTTTTATGTTCCAACAGACAGATTGATATCGCAGATCTTCCCATTGAAATCAGAGAACCGGATATAATATCAAAGTCTGTTGTGCAGGAAGGTGATCCTATTTCTCCTTTGACCAGAGAAAAATTAATGGATCTGCTCCATGACAGTCAGTGGAATAAGGCTGAAGTGGCCAGACGTGTGAGATTAAGCCGGGCATCTATCTGGAAATACATGAAAAAGTGGGATATACCACTTCAGCCTTAATTTATAAGCAACTCTCTTTAAACTTACTTACATTTAGCCGGTGTTGGAGAATCTGCTGCATAATTATAGAGGTAAGTATAGATATCGTTCATATCTTCCTCAGAGAGATTTCCCCATTCAGTACTGCATTTAAAAAAATCAAATTTCTTTTTTTCAAAAATTCTTTCCCACTGTGCCATTGTTTTATCACTCGGGCTGATAAAGGGGGTTTTTGATTCCACTTCACCTCTGGCGGCGCAGGATTTATAAACAGTTCTATAGGTATATTTACCTTTTCTTTTATTCCCGTCAGGACCCTGGGCAAATAAAACAGATGCCCCTGAGAAGACAAACAGGATTGCTATAGCCAGAACAATTAATTTTTTATTCATTTTGCTTTCTCTCTTTTTTTGTTTAGATAACTTTATTTGTTTCAATTTTTCCACTAAAACCGCATGGTTAATGACGCAGAAATATCCCATACTTTATCAATAATTGGAAAAATTGCATCCAGAGCATTCGCCTCTGAAATTTCTACCGGTGCACCCAGGGGATTCCCGCTTCCTGTATATTTATAATCATAATATTTCATTCCCAGTTTCAAAAAGAAATTATCTGAAACAACGGGCTGGATATAATAGGTTTCAAACACACTGCCTCTGGCGGATAGCTTGCTTCCGGTAATGGAATCCTCAGCCCCGGAAAGGTTAAACCAGTATTTTGATCCCCAGTTATACTCAAATCCCCATTTTGCATCCAGGGGCATGGGTAAAAGAACACCGGCGTAAATGCTGTATCCATGATGGGATTCAAGCTGTCCATTTGAACTTAACAATCCCTGACCCATAATTTCGTAGAAGGGATTTTGAGAAATCTGTGACGGATCGGTATGACTCCAGGACAGCGCCAGAAAGACATCGATATCCTTTTCAACAACCTCATCCAGATTGGATTTTAACAGCAGGGATGCGCCATCCCAGTCACCGATTTCAGTCATTGGCTGCATACGGCTGATATATCCCCCGTAGTTCGGCTCAAAATAATACTCACTTGTACCATCACCATCTTTATCTGCTTTATAAGCAATAAACGGCATAAGCGTCAGTCCGGCAAACCCGTCGGTCATCCCCCAGGCATGGGCATAGTTCAGGACTGCGCTGGTTGAATCATCATCATACAGGGTTGTAATCGCACCAAGCATATGAACATCATCCACATCTGCCGAAGTATTCTGAAGTGAATAAGAATTACCCCACCCGCCTTCAAATCCCACACCATAGCAGAGTTTAAAAGCAGCACCGGGAATATTGGTAACCTCTTCCAGACCAAAATTTAAAGACGCGCCATCAAACTGCCAGTTGATAATGGGTGCAAGGGGTGATCCCGCTACCATACTGTTTTTTTCGTATTCCATAGGCGCTCCGTCTGTTGACGGTCGTCTGCCAAGAGAAAAACTGACCGGAACACTCCCCACATCTTTTGAATAGACAAAATAGGCCCGTTCAAGACGGATGGTATCACCATGGGGAAGCGAAGACGTATTGCCGTCCAAGGTCACATCACCAAGACTGCCGGTATTGGTTTTGATACCGGTAGAATCTCCCCACACTTTATACGCAGCAAGCCTTCCGTCAAAACTCAGATTTTTGTTAACCTTTGCCTTCATATTCAAATTAAACTTGTTGGTGGGCAGGAATTTATTGTCTGCATCATATTTTTCAACAGGCGGTATCATACCGGCCGCTGCCATTCCTGCCATCCCACCCTGAATCTGCTCCAATGTTCCACCGTAAAAGCCACCCGTACCATCAGCAGCATAGGGCGTAAAAAACCCCTGAGTTAATGATGACGGTGCCACCAGCATATCTTTATAATAAATGCTGTGCCCTTCCGTTCTTAACTCAACTCCCAGAGAAACCTTATCGGTAGCCGTATGGAGTTCTGTCTTATCCACCCGTTCACTGAGATATTGGACCTCTTCTTTTTCTTCCTTGTTTTTTTCTTCCATGGTTTCAATTTTCTTTTGCAGCATCTCCATGGTCTGTGATATTTTTTTCAGCTCGTTTTTCAGCAGTTCAACATCATCAGATGCAACTGCCGGCAGCGTTAAAAAAAACACAGAGAAAAGACAATACACAAACACTTTTTTCATCTCATTTCTCCTTTTCATTATCCTTTAATTGTTAACTTCCTTTCCGGTATATTTATCAACAACCGTGCCAGGGGTTTAAATATAAAAAAAAGTTTTATAACTAGTTAATTTTATAGGATAAAATAGAGTTAAATGTTGATCATAAGACAAAAAAACATAAGGATAATGTTAACGATTTGTTAATTATCTGTAATGCTGATTAACAAAAAAATCCGGGGCAGCTACTGGCGGTATACAAGCTGCCCCGGATAACGGTGAGGTGGTTAATCAGATTTTGGAGGTAAGTAAATGCATACTTTATCTGATAACTGAAAAATGGAATATGCATACTTAATGCCAACTTGTTTCGTTACAATCAAAATTTTTGTCCAATCACCTGATTATACCGATTTTGAATAAAAAATTGTTTTGAAACCGCTATTTTCCCCAACCAAAACAATGTTGGTTCACAATAAGTAGCGCAACCATAACGTTACCATTCTATTTACGGGTAACGATCTGAAATAAATGCCAGGGCTTTCTTTTTATTCATTAAAAAAGAAAAGATACTGAATTTACAGGTATTACGAAGCATTAACACTCTATTTATTTTGATTATTTTTCGGTTTTGGCACCAACCTTGCTCTAAGCTGATAAAAGAGTAACGCCGCATCTGAATATCATTGATAAAGATGCACCATAAACCCTTAACGGAGGATAAAAAAATGACAGATTTAAATTCAATTGAAGCCGCAAATCAGGTTGACGCAAGAGGCAGTGCATGTCCTGGACCCCTTCTTGAAGCCAAAAAAGGTATTGGCAAAGTTCAGGTTGGTCAGATTATTGAAATTCTATCCAATGATTCCGGGACAAGAACTGATATCCCTGCATGGGCTGGAAAAGTTGGACATGAATATCTTGGTTTTCTTGAAGCTGACGGTTATGACAGGCATTTTGTAACAAGAAATAAATAGGCAGGTGGTTATGTCACCCCAGGCAAAAAAACAAGAGAATAAAATTTTGATATTGGCCACAGAAACTTGTGCTTATCCCGGAGCAGATTCAGTGGGACAAGCCCATTCAACTTACCCTGCAAATACTTATATTTTAAGAGTAAGGGCACCTGTGCTTTTCCCTGAATCTTTTTATTTTGACTGCTTTAAAAAAGGGATAAGTGGCATCATTGTTATGTCCTGTGGTGAAGAATGTCCCTATGAAGGTGCGTTTACGGCCATGGCAAAAAGGCTGGACGGTGTTTACAAGAAAATGAAGGCAATGGAACTTGATCTAAAACGTCTTCGTCTGACAGCTATTTGTACGGTTTGTAATCGGTCTTTTTTAAATGAGGTGAACCAGATGGACAAGTTAGTGCGTGAACTGGGACCTCCTATATTTAAAAAATAACAATTTTTAATCTATTTAGAGCAACAGACAAATTATCAGTTCACTGCCTTTTTCAGGCAGTGAACTAAAAAAAGAAATTTTTCAGGAGGATGTATGGTCTCCACACACATAAAAAAATTTGATACGCTTGTTGTAGGTGGCGGCATTGCCGGATTACAAACAGCTTTAGATCTTGGCGATCAAGGGTATAAGGTTGCTATTGTGGAAAAAGATGCTTCTATTGGCGGCAAAATGATCCGGCTTTCAAAAGTATTTCCCACACTTGATTGCGCAAGCTGTATTACCACCCCTAAAATGTCAGCTGCTGCACATCATAAAAATATCACCCTGTTTACATATTGTAATTTGACCTCATTAGATCATGATACTTCTAACGAAGCCCTGGGCGTTAAAGCTGTGATTATACAAAATCCAAGATATGTTGACCCGGATAAATGTATCGGGTGCAGGCAATGTGAGTATGTTTGCCCTATATATGTGTCAGATGAGGAGCAAGGAGGGTTAAGCGCTACAAAAGCGATTTCAATCCCTTTTTCAAATGCAATCCCTCAACTGCCGATAATGGATATAGAAAACTGCATGCTCTGCGGGCAATGTGAAAAAGTATGCCCTACAAATGCCATTGATTATTTTCAAAAGCCGGAAGAGTTTATCATTCAGGCAAAAACAGCTATCATCACTACAGGGTTTGAGTTGCTGCCGAAGGAAGATAATTTCCAATACGGTAGTGGCAAAATACCAAATGTTGTAGACTCTTTACAGATGGAAAGGCTCTTAGCGCCTCATGGACCCTATAACAGGGTATTGAGACCTTCAGACGGCATGGAACCTGATTCCATTGCCTATGTTCAATGTGCAGGTTCAAGAGATAAGAGTATGGGGGTTCCCTACTGCTCAAGGGTATGCTGCATGTATGCCATAAAGCAGGCAATGCTGCTGTCAGGTTCTCTCCCCTTGGCTGATATCACTATTTATTACATGGATATCAGGGCGTTTGGGAAAGGGTATGAACAATTTTATCAAAATGCAAAAGCCATGGGCATTGAGTTTATCAAAGGCAAGGTGGCAAGGATTGATGCGGGTGAAAACGGAAGCGCAATAGTAAGGTATGAAAACCAGGACGGTTCAGGTATTGTAACAGCAAACCATGATCTGGTTGTTCTTTCCATGGGAATGATTCCCGGTTGGAACCCTGCGCCCATCTGCCCTGTTTCCAAAGATTCCGATCACTTTATTACCTCAATAAAACCAAAAATATCCCCGGTACTTACTAATATGAACGACTTTTTCGTAGCCGGAGCTGCAGCAGGACCCAAGGATATTGTGGACACCGTTACAGAATCAGGCTCAGCCGCTATGGAAGCTGCCAAATTCATGTCCAACAGCATTATGGAGAATTAAAATGACTGAAAAAAATACAGATAATAAAAAAGTCGGTGTTTATATATGTTATTGCGGCGGCAATATTTCTGATCATGTTGATGTTGAAGAAGTCAAAAAAAGAGCTGAAAAAATGCCAAATGTTGTTGTGGCCCGAACCAACATGTTCATGTGCTCAGACCCGGGTCAGGAACTGATTATAAATGATTTGAAAAGCGGTAAGATTGACCGGGTGGTAGTGGCATCGTGTGCACCAAGCCTTCATGAAGCAACTTTCAGGGATGCCATTAAAAGAGCGGGTTCCAACCCGTTTATCTATGAACATGCCAATATCAGGGAACAGGTTTCCTGGGTCCATCACGGTGAGCCTGCTACTGACAAGGCCACTATCCTTATTGCATCCGCTGCAGCCAAAGCAAATTTACTCACCCCCCTTGATCCGATCCGTGTTGAAGCCAAAAAGCATACAACAGTGATCGGAGGCGGCATTGCAGGGATTAAAACTGCAATTGATATTGCTCAAACAGGGATTAATGTCGCCCTTATTGAAAAATCATCACTTCTGGGTGGACAGCTGAATAATCTTGACAAACTTGCTCCTTCCGGAGAAAAAGCATCAGAAGTTCTACAGGAACTTTTAGATCAGATTTTAACCCATAAATCCATCACAATTCATACAGATTGTGAAATTGAAGCAGTACAAGGATATGTGGGAAATTTCAGTCTGAGTATTTCAAAAAAATCCGATAATAAAATTGAAAAATTAAATATAGAGACCGGTGCCATTGTAATGGCAACAGGCGCTATCCCCTATATCCCTTTTGATGGAGAATTCGGCTTTGGTCAGCATGAACAAGTGATTACGCTTCAAAATTTGATTCAAATTTTAAAAAATAACAAATCAACAGGATCTATACTTGAGGTAAATGGTAAACGCATTAGAAATATTGTAATGATTCATTGTGTTGGCAGCCGCCAGATACCTGGTATTCATCAACCTAAAGAAGATGGAAAGTTGAATGAATACTGTTCCAGAACATGTTGTGCTGCCATGTTAAACGCATCAAACCAGATTAAAGAAAATTTTCCTGCGACCCGTATTTATGAAATGTACAGAGATATCAGAACTTATGGCAGAGGGCAGGAAGAACTGTATACCCAGGCGTCTGCCAACAAAGTTGTTTTTATGCGATATGAAGCAAATGCACAACCAGAGGTAAGCTTGACCCGTGATTCTGATTACCCTTTTCAGGTCAAAGTTAAAGACAGCTTGACCTTTAATGAAGAAATGGATGTTCCAGCAGATCTTGTTGTGCTTGCAACCGGCATCGAACCTGATGATGTTTCAGGCCTTGCCTCAATGATGAAGCTACCTATTGGAACAGATAAATTTCTTCTGGAAGTTCATCCAAAACTTAGACCTGTTGAATTTCCCATAACTGGAATTTTTCTCGCCGGCACCTGTCAGGCACCCATGGATGTGGGTGAAGCATGTAATGCTGCGGGTGCAGCAGCTGTAAAAGCATCTGCTCTTTTAAGAAAAGGATTTATTGAACTTGATCCTTTTGTGGCAGAGGTCAACCCTAACAAATGTCAGGGACATGGTGCCTGTATAGAAGCTTGCCTTAAAGAAGGTGCTTTAACCCTTGTAGAGGTAGATATTGACGGTAAAACAGTCAAGAGAGCTCAGGTAACTGCTGCCATGTGTTTAGGCTGTGGTGCCTGTGCTGCGGTTTGTCCGGAAAAAGCCATTGATATAAATGGATGGGCATTAAAACAGTATGAAGATATGGTTGATGCTATTGTTTCAGATGGATTTGCTGTCTGATTGATTCACAAAACTTCTTTTTAATAGGAAGAAATATAATGGAAAATAACGATAAAGACAAAGGCGCAGACAAAGCCAAAGAGGCAAAAAAAGCAGCAATGAAAGAATTGCGTGTCCAACGAAAGACTCTGATAGCCGCTGCTTCAAAAATAATGAAAGAACAGAAAAAAGATATTAAAGCAATTAAGAATTTTTTAAATGGTCAGACCGCAACCATTCCTGAAATTGCTGAAGGCGCTGAACTGCCGAAAGATAAAACTCTCTGGTATATGGCAACCCTGAAAAAATATGGTCAGATTGTAGAAGGTCCGAAAGAGGGCGTCTTTTTTAAATATTTTTTGAGTGAAGCAGACAAATCCCAAGAAAAAGCAGAGGTTTAACATGACTACTATAAACTTAGATTTTGCAGAAGAGTTGAAAGAGTATAGTGACGACACGGCGCTTGAGTGTTTTAACTGTGGGACATGTGCAGCCATCTGCCCTCTTGTCCATGATAATTTTCCCAGGCGAATGATTCGATATATTCAGGTAGGTGCCCGGGAAAAAATCCTTGAAAATTCTGATGAATTATGGCGTTGCCTTCACTGCGGGCTTTGTACCCATACCTGTCCGAGAGAAGCTGACCCGGGTGAAATTATTCTGGGTCTGAAACGATTTGTTGTTGCAAACTGGAGGAGGTCTTAAAAATGTTTAATCCCAGAGATATAATCGAAACTCTTGCCAACAATGTAAAACAGACAACAAGTCCTTTTGGCATCCCTAAATTTATGGTCAATAAATGGTTCAAGGACCTCAGCCTGCCGAAAGAAGGCGAATATATGCTGATCACAGGGCTGATGTATCAGTTTGCTCCGTTTATTGAAAAATCAACTCAATATCTTGAAAAATATGAGGGTACCAAAATGGCATCCCTTTTAAAATATGCCAAATATATGCCGGGATATCTTTCCGGTATTGGTCTTGCCATGATGACATCAGGAAAAGAGAAAAAAGATGCCGGGCAGCCCCTGAAAGACATTGCGTTACTTCTTCAAAAATCAAAGGTGGATTTTGGTTACAGACCAGACCTTGATAATTATTCCGGTATTCTTCTCTATGATATGGGTGATCAGAAAGGATTTGTGGTCCATGCGAAAAAGGTTGCTCAGAAATTGAAAGATGCGGGAATAAAAAAAATTATTACAGTTGATCCACATACGGCATATGCCATAAAAGAACTTTTTCCCAAATATACAGGCATCAGTTTTGAAGTAAAATCATATTTTGAACTTCTTGACCTTGGTTCGAAAGATCTGGGACTTGAGGTCACTATTCATGACCCCTGTTTTTTCGGAAGATATCTTAAATTATCAGACATACCAAGAAAAGTACTGGGAAATTTAGGAATCACTGAGTCCGAAATTAGAAATAAGGGCGAATTCACAAGTTGTTGCGGTGGGCCTGCCGAGTCAATTTCTCCAAGTCTTTCAAATGAAATTATGGGAAAAAGAGTTGAAGAACTTAAAGAACCTGGAAAACCAATTATTGCCTATTGCCCGATTTGCCTTGGAAATCTTAAAAAATCCGGTGCTGATGTCGAAGACTTAAGCACTTTACTTGTTAGACATATTTAATAATACAAACAAATTATAAAACATTAAATCAAAGGGGAATAAAATGTCTGAAAAAGTTGAAAAAATTATTTATTTTTGTACCCATGGTGGAGAAGATTGTGAAAGGGCTTCCATTTGTTTTGCAATGGCAGGAGCCGCTCTTGCACTTGATATTGAAACAACTGTAGCCCTTCAGGGCAAAGCTGTCTATCTTGCGCTGCAAGACTATGCAGACCATGTTCCTGAAGTAGGCGGCTTTGCTCCGATATCAAAACTGATCAGTGATTTTTTGGAATTTGGGGGAAAACTCCTTGTATGCAAACCCTGTATCGAAGAAAGAAAAATCGAAGACACACAATTGATTGAAGGCGCTAAAATTACTGCCGGTGGTACATTAAATTTGCTTGCATTGGAATCTGATGCCCATCTGGTTTACTAAATTTTAACATGGGTATGTCCTGTAGATAAGTATATACCCAAGTATTTAAAATAAATTTATAAAAAGAGATTATAAATAATGACTGAAAAACAACAAAAAATACTTTATATGTGTACGGTTGGAGGAGAAGATGCAGAAAAAGCATCGATATGTATTGGTTTGGCAAATGCAGCTCTTGCTCTTGAGGAAGATGTGACCTTAGTCCTTATGGGTAAAAGTGTTTATCTTGCACAAAAAGGATATACCGACCATATTCACAAAGCAGGAGAGCGGGCTCCTTTAAAAAAACTGATGACTGATTTTATGGAACTTGGTGGTAACCTTCTTGTCTGCAAGCCTTGTATAGAAGAGAGAAATATGGAATTGTCAGATTTTATTGAAGGCGCAGAACTTGCCACTGGAACATCGCTGAACATGGCAATCTTTGAATCTGATAAACAATTAACTTTCTAATAATAATTTTATTTATGGAAAGGTGAAAAAAATGAACGACCAATCAAGCAACAAATCACCACACAGGATAACAGATCTTATAAATTCTATTCAAAATGGTGAGGATATCACATGTAACACCTTGTTTGAGATTGTTCCGGTTGATTTCGTCCATAGGAACATAGAATTTCAGGCTTACATTTTTCTTTGTAAATACTCCGGGCTTATCGGCTCCCAAAAATATCTTTTTAGAAAATGTTATGCCAGAGGATGTCCTAATAACCTGTGTCCGCATGTGTCTCAGGCTGTAATGATTGCTAACCGGTATTTGCATAGAGATTATAAAAAGTTATTAGATGCGGGCATTAAGCTTGAACAAAATTTCTTCAGCCTTGAAGAAATGCTTGTTAAATATGACACGATCAAACCGGAAAAAAATAAAACAACAGGTAGTATACTTACCATTCATGATTACATCAACATTGCAAAAGAAGGCAATAAAGTTGAAGTTGCCGCTAACCTTGAAATCATTCCGGCTGTGGAACATTTTGCAAATCAAAAAACGGAACAGACCTTTCTCATGGTTGATTTTAATATTAAAACCCTGGGAAGAGACAGTCAGTTTCAAAGGTGTCTTGCCTGCTTCCAGACTGATAATGAAGCTGAAGAAAAATCTGTTGCAATTAATACAGCCAATGATCGTTTAAAAATTTTATTTAATGAATTTGACGATGCAAAGGTTCAATATAAAACCTGTTTTTTTAATTAAGGAAAAACAATATGCATGCAACCATTCAAAAACCAATAGGTGAAATAGTCAAGCATATTCAACCCGGTGAAAAAGTCTTTGTTGTCGGATGCAATAATTGTGCATGGAAATGCTATTCCGGTGGAGAAGATGAAACCAAAATGATGGCGAAACGACTGGCCGCCAGAGGTGTTGAAATCGCCGGTTATACGGTACCAGGTCCCCAGGGCATGTCTTTGTGCAAACTTTCACACACCAAAAAGGTGTTAATGGAAGATCACGCAGATGAAGTTAAAAATGCTGATTCTTTTCTGATTCTCGGGTGCGGTCAGGGTGTTCACACGGTGATTGATGCAACAGACGGCGGAATGGTCCATCCTGGCTGCGATACAGTTTTCGGTGGAGAAACCGTTTCAGATTCACATATTGAAGAATATTGTTCCCTATGCGGAGATTGTATCATCGAATTCACTGGCGGGCTGTGTCCCATGACCCTTTGTGCCAAACAATTATTGAACGGGCCCTGCGGCGGTGCTGAAAACGGGCATTGTGAAGTAGATCCGGACCGTCCCTGCGGTTGGATACTGATCTACGAAAGACTTAAAAAACTGGGACGTCTTGATCTTCTTGATGCCTATCAACCTGCCAAGAAAAATTCAAAATGGAGCCGTCCGCGATCCCTTGAAGTCAGTCCGACTGAAGCCACATTCTGTTTCATCGGTGGTAAGGTTACCGTCAGCAACCAGGATTAGTCAACAACCCAAGACGTATATATAATTTCAAGGAGTTCCATCATGAAACTGACAACCTTATTTGATAAAGGTACTTTTGTTATTACCGGTGAAGTCGGGCCGATTAAAGGCGCCATTCACAGAGATAAAAGCATCGAACCCAGTTGTGCTATTGAAGCGCTTCAATTAAACCAATATGTCCATGCCGTAAATGTGACCGATAACCAATCGGCTGTCATGAGACTGGGATCTCTTGCCGCCAGCGTCCGTTTAAAGACAAATGGTATCGAACCGGTTTATCAGCTGACCTGCAGGGATCGAAATCGGCTGGCATTGCAATCCGACCTGCTCACTGCCTATTCTCTGGGTATCGACAATGTTTTGTTGTTAACCGGAGATCATATCCAGCTGGGAGATCATAAGGAAGCCAAACCCGTGTTTGACCTTGATTCTGTCCAGTTGATTGATATGGCAAAAGGCCTGAATCGGGGATATGATATTTCCGGCAGCCGGATTGAAAATTATCTGGATATGGCCTTTGGCGCTGTTGTTAATCCCAATTCCGACCCACTTGAACTGCAATTGATGAAAATGAAGAAAAAAATCGATGCCGGCGCACAATTTTTTCAAACTCAGGCGGTTTATGATGTTAAAATTTTTGAAAACTTTATAAAAAAAGCAGAAAAATTCAAGTGCCCGATACAGGTGGGAATCGTTATTCTGAAAACCCCTCAAATGGGAAGATTTATGAATAAAAATGTATCCGGTATCCATGTTCCGGATGAATGGATTGATGAAATTGGCTCGGTTGCCAAAGAAGATCGGAAGAAAAAGGCTGCTGAAATGGCTGGTAAATTTATTAAAAAAATTAAATCCATGGTACAGGGCGTCCATATCATGCCCCTTGGCTGGACTGATGTTGTCCCTAAAATTCTTGGCCATGCGGATATCAATTAAATTTTTAAGAAAAAAGAGAAGAACTCCCTATGCCAATTTTTGAATATAAATGTAATCAATGTAAAAAAGAGTTTGAAAAACTGATTTTTACCGGTGAAGAAAATAATATTACCTGCCCTGACTGTAAAAGCCCGGATGTGGCTAAAAAAATGAGCGCGGCAAGCTTTATGGGAAGCAGTATGGGCAAGTGCGCGACGAATTCTCCCAAAGGCTTTTCGTGAGCCGGATAAGATTTTCCTTCAGTTTGAAGGATCGATTGTCAAAAAACGCTGAAACAAGCTGTTGCCCGCTATAAAAAAAGATGATACAAATCTTAAAATACTTAAAATACATATAAATCAAAAAAAGACAATCCTGATTTTATTTGTATTATTTCAAGGAATAAATGTTTTGAATATAAGGAAGTGTTCTCTTGAAAAAAATCATATTTCTAATTTTTTTGTCTTTATTTTTTCATACCCTTGCTTTTGCAGAAACCGAAAAAGAACTGTTTGATAAAGGTGTCCTTCTTTTTAAACAAAATCAAACTCAGGAGGCCATTCATACCTTCTCAAAATTGATTAAAATCGCTCCCGGCAATGCAGATGCCTATAAGAACCGGGGGGTTTCTTATATGAGGCAGAAAAAATTTGATCTTGCCATTCAAGATTTTAAAAAAGCAAAAGCATTATTTCCTGAACTGAAAGGACTGTATAGTAATCTCGGTGTGGCCTGGTATTATAAAGAAGCGTATGAGAAAGCCATTAAAAACTATGATATTGAAATCGAAATGGAACCTGAGAATCATGTGGCATATTTTAACCGGGCTTTGTGTTTTGGTAAGATGGGCAGAAACAAAGAAGCCCTTGATGATCTTTCAAAAACACTGGAGCTCAAGCCTGATTTTCACTGGGCAACCCGCTATAAGGCCGATCTGATTGCTGATCAACAGGAAAAAGAAAATATCAAACAAGACCCGGGTCCTCTATATGCCCTTCAGGCAGGCGCTTATCTCAACCCGGAAAATGCCAATAAAATGAAAAATAGATTGCTTAATAATGGATTTCATCCAAGGATACTGATGCTTAAAGATTCCAAAGGCAGGGCCTGGTATATGGTAAGATCAGGAAGCTATGCCAACCAAGAGGAAGCCCAAAAGGCGTTCTTATCATTAAAGAATAAAGCTGGCATCGACCTGGTGATTCGTCCTTTCGGCACCTGGTAAAACAATTATTCCGGATTTATCCGTGAATCGGCATGCCGCATGTTTTTAAGGACACCTCTCCCATGATTTCAGCTAATGTGGGATGCGCATGGATCGTATGGGCGATTTCCTTTGCTGTCAATCCCTTCTGAATGGCAAGCGTTGCCTCGGCAATAAGGTCTGTTGCATGGGCACCGATCAAATGAACCCCGAGTACCTTATTCGATCCTTTTTCAACAATCATTTTTGCGGTTCCTGCCAGCTCGTCTATGGCCTGGGCTTTCCCCAGGGTTCGAAAATTCACACTGACCGCTTCCACATCATAACCTTTTTTCTTTGCCTCTGCTTCACTCAATCCAACCGTTCCGATTTCCGGCATAGTGAAGATGGCTCCCGGGATCACATCATACTTCATGATACTCTCTTCACCCATGGCATTCTGGGCGGCTATTATGCCTTCATGGGAAGCCACATGGGCCAGCATCACCTTTTGAGGGCCGAGAATGTCCCCGATGGCATAAACGCCTTCCACACTGGTTTCCATTCGTTCATTGGCATCAATCCATCCCTGAGGACTGGTTTTAAGTCCAATATTTTCCAATCCCAGATCAGATGAAAGCGCTGATCTTCCAATACAGACCGCCATTTTTTGGGCGGTAATAATATTGGTTTTTATTTTTTTGGGTTTTGGATTATCGGTAAACGGAGATAATTCAAGGTGGATGGCAAGCTGATCCTCTTTTATATCTGCGGATTTAACAATGGTATCACAAAAAACGGCCATTTTTCTTTTTTTCATTTCCCTTAATAATAATTTGGAACAGTCTTCATCAACAGAAGGCAGAGGAAGCAGCCTTGACATGGCCTCTACAATTGTCACCTTAGACCCCAGTGCTGAAAAAATAAAGGCAAATTCACACCCAATCACCCCTCCCCCGACAATGACAATTGATTCCGGGATGTGATCCAATTGCAGAATATCATTGGATGACAGGATATGATGATGGTCAAATGGAAAGTCAGGTACATTTAAGGGTTTTGTTCCCGTGGCAAGAATAAGCTTGTCATATTCAAGTTCTTTTTTTTCTCCATCCTTTAAATCAACTTCAACAAATCCAGAAGATTTTAAGACTGCCCTGCCCGTTTCTACGGCAACGCCGTTTTTTTGCAGTAAAGCGGCAATTCCTTTTCTCTGGATCCCCAGAATCTTATCCTTTTTTTTCATCAACGCCGGCATGTCATGGCTTACACTACCCTGAACCTTGATACCGAAATTATCCGCTTTTAAAAATTTAAGAAAAATATCTGCTGAGTTCTTCATAATTTTTGAAGGGATACATCCCCAATTCAGACAGGTGCCACCCAGGTTTTCCTTTTCAACCAGGGTTACTTCTGCTCCCAACGCTGCTGCTCTGAGGGCCGCCACATATCCTCCGGGCCCCCCTCCAATGACAATAATTTTTGTCGACATATGATTCTCCTGTTCTTTTTAAAATTTTATTTGACAATACCATTATTCTAAGATATTTTTCAAGATAATTAAATTAATTTTAGTTTTATATCAAAATTTTTACTTGGAATTATAAAAATCATGAAAATTGATGATACCAACATTGGCATTATAAAAGAATTGCAACAAGGGAAAAAATCCTTTAAAAAGATTGCTGATAAACTGGGTATTACTGAAAACACGGTAAGATCTCGGGTAAATAAACTTCAGGAAGAAAATGTCCTTGAAATTTGCGGCCTTGTTGATCCTGCAACACTTCCAGGACACCGTGTGGTTATTATCGGTATCAAATTATCAGAAATGAATCTCGTTGAAAAAGGTGAGGAAATCAGCAAACTTAAAGGGGTTATTTCAGTAAATGTTGTCACCGGAAGATATGACCTGGTGATTCTTGTTCTTTTTAAGGAAGATTTTGGACTGCTCGAATTTTACACCGAAGAAATGGCACAAATTAAAGGCATCAGATCTGTAGAAGCATTTGTTGTGTACAAATCCTATAATTTAAAAGTTCCCTATATTTTATAGGGTATTAAATATATAATAAGGACTATTGTTATGAACACCTGTCTAAAAACCACACCTTTGAACGACTGGCACAAATCATCCGGTGCTAACATGGCTGATTTCGGTGGATTTGACATGCCGTTATGGTATGACACCGGGGTCAAGAACGAACATCTTGGCGTTTTAAAATCAGCCGGCATATTTGATACCAGTCATATGGCCTGTATCAATGTTAACGGGAATGATGCATTTGAGCTGATCAATTATTGTTTTACAAGGGATATTACCACGCTTAAGCAAGGACGCTGCGTTTATGGGGCCTTCTTAAGTTCAGACGGTTATTGTATTGATGATGCCATTGTTTACAAATTTTCAGATAATTTTTTTATGATCTGCGTTAATGCAGGCATGGGAGATGCCATTGCTCAGCACCTGGATGCAAATAAAAAAAATCTGAAAGTTGTCATTGAAGATTTATCGGAAAAAATTGCAAAGGTGGATATACAGGGCATCAATTCTGCTCGGATTCTTTCCAAACTCATTCAAACGCCTGATACAGTTTTTACAAAAATGCCCTATTTTTCTTTTAAAGGTAATTTTAATGAATCTGTTTTGGGTGAATCAGACGTAAAATTACTGGATGGCACTCCGGTTTTATTATCAAGATCAGGGTATACTGGTGAATTTGGATTTGAGATATTTCTGGCCCCGGACGCCATTGTAAAACTCTGGAAAGATATTTTATCTGCAGGGCAACCATTTGGTATTACCGCCTGTGGATTGGGTTCCCGAGATTCTCTCAGGGCCGGAGCATGCCTGCCGCTCTCCCATCAGGATATCGGTTATTGGAAATTTATTAATCACCCATGGGATTTTGCACTTCCCTATAATAAAGAGAAAACGTCTTTTACAAAGGATTTTCTTGGCGCAGATGCGCTTGTACCTGCAAAAAGCGATTCATTCACCTATCCGTTTGCAGGAGACTCTTTAAGAAAAGTTTCTGCCGGAGATAATACCCATGTAATCGATGAAACAGGCGCCATTATCGGCAAGGTCCTGACCTGTGCCACAGACATGGGGATTACCTGGCATGACGGAAAAATTGTGTGTATCTGTTCCGACAATCTTCCTCAAGGCATTAAAATAAAAGGAATCAGTTGCGGATTTGTCATGGTTTCAAAAAAGATGACTCCCGGCATGACATTAACCTTAAAAGAAGGCAAAAGGACCATCACCGCAACGATTATGACCGATATCAGACCTGATAGAACAGCAAGAAAAAAACTGGATAATTTTATTTAATATTTATTTATTGGAGGTTTTTATGAAAGAAATGAGTGATCTTAACTTGCCCGCGGATGTAAAATACACAAAAGACCATGAATGGGCAAAACTTTCCGGGGATATTGTAACAATTGGGATCAATGATTATGCTCAGGATCAACTGGGAGAAGTTGTTTTTGTTGAATTGCCGGAAATCGGGGACACGTTTTCCCAGGGAGATGAATTTGGCAGTGTAGAATCCGTAAAGGCGGTTTCAGAAATTTATATCCCGATATCCGGCGAGATTGTGGAAATTAATGAAGGCCTTGAGGATGCACCGGAACTTGTGAACACTGATTGTTACAATGACGGGTGGCTCATCAAGGTTAAACCGGAAAATACTTCCGAAATGGATAATCTTATGGACAAACCAGCATATCTTGACATGCTGAAAGGATAAAAACTCATGCGTTATCTTCCCCATACCAAAGAAGATATTGAAACTATGCTCAAGGTCGCCGGGGTTTCCAGCATTGACGATCTTTTTTTGAGCATACCGGATGATCTGAAGACAAAGGATGGCATTGATATACCGGAAGGCCTTTCAGAATGGGAATTAGACACCCACATGGAAGAACTGGCCTCCGCCAATATCGCCAGTAAAAATTATAAATATTTTATCGGTGCCGGCAGTTATGACCATTATATTCCTGCCATTATCCCCTACCTGATTTCCCGGTCGGAATTTATGACCGCTTACACGCCCTATCAACCGGAAGTCAGCCAGGGAACCCTTCAGGGAATTTATGAATTCCAGACCATGATCACCCAACTTCTGGGGATGGACGTGGCCACTGCCTCTCACTATGATTGTGGAACCGCCCTGGCAGAAGCCGCGCTCATTGCCCTTAAAAAGAACAAAAAATCTAATAAAATCGCGGTGTCCGCTCTGACTCATCCCAGTCACCGGCAGATCATTCAGACCTATATCAGCCCTTCCGGGTATGAGATTGTTGAGATCCCTTATACAAAAGAGGGGCTCACAGATATTAACGCCTTAAAAGATATGGACGACATTGCAGGGATAGCAATACAATCCCCCAATTTTTTCGGGAATATTGAAGATTTAAAAACTTTTAAGGTCGTAGCCGACGAAAAAAAGATATTGTTTATTACCTCTTTTACCGAAGCTTTGGCCTATGGTCTTTTAAAAAACCCGGGCAGTTTTGGTGCCGATCTGGTTGCCGGTGAAGGTCAAAGTCTGGGAATTTCCAAATCCTTTGGCGGTCCGGGGTTGGGCCTGCTTGCCGGAACCAAAAAACAAATGAGGAACCTCCCGGGTCGTTACATCGGAAAAACCAAAGATGCCAATGGCAAAGAGGGTTTTGTATTGACCCTTGCCACCAGAGAACAGCATATTAAAAGAGAGAAAGCCTCTTCCAATATCTGTTCCAACAACGGACTCAACGCCATGGTGGCTGCCATGTACCTTGCCACGGTGGGCAAGATCGGCATCCGGGAAATTGCCCAGCAGAATCATGACAAAGCCATGTACCTGAAGAAAACTCTTGAAAAGGCCGGTTTTGAATCTGTCTTTGATACGCCTTTTTTCAACGAATTTATTTTAAAAGCCCCGGCTGGATTTAAACAAAAAAGAATCGGCCTGATTAAAAACAAATATATTTTTGCCGGAATCTGTCTTGACCCTTTTTATCCTGAATTAAAAGGCCATTATCTGTTCTGTGCCACGGAAACGGTTTCAAAAAACGATATTGATCAATTGGCAAAGGAGGTGCAATAATGATTCAGCAACCCGGAACAAGCGGCCTTGTTTTGAACGAAGCTCTGCTATGGGATAAAAGCAGGGATGGCCGGTGTGCCATCTCCCTGCCAAAACAGGATGTTGACAGGGCCACCCTTGATGACAGCCTGACCGGGGACATCCCGGATCTTCCCCAATTGTCGGAACTGGATGTGGTAAGGCATTATACAAGACTTTCCCAATGGAATTTCGGGGTGGACACGGGCATGTATCCCCTGGGGTCTTGTACCATGAAATACAACCCCAAAACCAATGAAGTCCAGGCGGCCCGGAAGGGATTTGCCGAGGCTCACCCTTTGGCCGGTGATGAATTCTCTCAGGGGTCATTAAAATTGATGTATAACCTTGAGCGATATCTTGCAGAATTAACCGGATTTGAAGCAGTTACGTTACAACCGGCTGCTGGTGCTCACGGAGAACTGACCGGCATGCTGATGATGCATGCCTACTTTGCCAAAAAAGGGAAACAACGCTCCAAAATCATCATCCCGGATACAGCCCACGGCACGAACCCTGCCAGCGCAGCTCTTTGCGGATTTGAGCCCATCAATGTCAAATCAGGACCCGATGGAATTCTTGACCCTGAAACCATTGCTGCGGTCATGGATGAAGATACGGCAGGTATCATGGTAACCAATCCCAATACCCTGGGGCTTTTTGAATCTAATATCAAAAAAATTGCCGATATCGTTCATTCCAAAGGCGGTCTTGTGTACGGCGATGGCGCCAACATGAATGCCATTATGGGTATTGTCAAACCCGGAGAGATTGGAATTGATGTTCTTCATTTGAATCTTCATAAAACATTTTCAACCCCCCATGGAGGTGGCGGTCCCGGGTCAGGTCCTGTGGCTGTGGGCAAACGCCTTGAACCTTTCCTTCCCGTTCCCAGGGTGGTAAAGGAATTGGATTCCTATAAATTTATTACGGATTGTCCGGAAACCATTGGCAAGATTCATACCTTTTACGGTCATTTCGGGATCATGGTCAGGGCCTATGCCTATATCCTTTCCATGGGTGCCAAAGGCCTTCTGGATACCAGCCGACTTGCCGTTTTGAGTGCCAATTATATTAAGGAAAGTTTGAAGGGCACCTTGAATCTTCCCTATGACAGACCCTGCATGCATGAATGTGTCTTTAATGATGAGATTCAGCAAAAAAATCATATTACCACGGTTGATATGGCCAAAAGGCTTTTAGACTATGGATTTCACCCGCCCACAATTTATTTTCCCTTGGTGGTACACGGCGCATTTATGGTAGAACCCACTGAAAGTGAATCCAAAGAAGATATTGATCAATTCATTGATGCGGTGAAGGCCATTGCCAAAGAAGCAAAGGAAGATCCTGAAAAGTTAAGGAAAGCACCCTTCCTGACAAAGGTCACCCGGCTGGATGAAGTCACTGCGGCAAGGAAACCATGTCTCAAAGGCTAAATAAACCGAAGCGCTCTGCTGTATTCATGGACCTGGGTCTATTGGACTACAGCAGAGCGCTTGATCTTCAGACACAAATTCTGCAATCAAAGATAGATCACCCCCTTAGCGAGGATCGGATTCTCTTTGTTGAACACCCTTCTGTTTTTACACTTGGCAAAAGAGGCGGAGAAGAAAATTTAGTTATTTCAAGAAATTTTTTGACCGCGAAAAGGATTGATATTGTTCAAACGAACCGGGGGGGGGATATTACCTATCACGGTCCTGG
>Ga0190327_1000043_pt1 | contig 21349 bp, 33 predicted proteins | sample 48720401_MG_FD_161667 | JGI IMG/M metagenome (GOLD analysis project Ga0190327, IMG submission 161667) | Hydrothermal vent sediment bacterial communities from Southern Trench, Guaymas Basin, Mexico - 4872-04-0-1_MG | ecosystem: Environmental > Aquatic > Marine > Hydrothermal vents > Sediment ... | reverse complement strand
CTCCTGATAGATTAATTTCTATCAGGAGTAATTATTTTTTTGAAAACGAAATATCTTGATCTGATAAATTTTGTATAATATCATCCCAATCAATTGTTTTATTTTTTTGTTTTCCTACGCCCAAATATTTTCGTTGATCGGCTCGTTTTCTATAAATATTATAAATATATTTCAACGCTAATAACGATCCAGCAATTTTTAAAGCTAATTGAAATTTTTGATTATCTAATAACTCTATAACTTTATCAATAATTCTTTCACTAATATTATTTTTTTCTTCTAATAGTGATATCATCAAAAATCTCCTTTTCTCAGGAAACTTAACAATCTAAGTATTTTTATTTCTATCTAAAATGTGAAATCTGCGATCAATTAAAAAAATATCCCATGACCTTATAAAAAAAGATCATGGGATATTTAATTTTTTACAGATAATCGTTCAGTGATAAATTAGCAGTTGATTCATTTACCGACTCCAAAGGATCAGTAATGACTGAAGCTATCCCAACCATTTCTTTCATATACTGTGCAGTTGCCATTTCAGAGAAAGTAAGTATCCTTTTCTTTGTTTCCTCTACACTTTCCCCAATAAATTCTCCAGGATGAGCGAGAATAAATGCTTTAATTTTTTCAGCAAACAAATCAGAACTTTCATCTAAGAAATTTAAAACCTCTTCATTTTCAGATATATAATTCTGCATTTCTTCATTTTCAAAAATACTTTTTAAAATATTCGACATTTGCATAACTCCTTAAAAAAGATAATAATTATTTTTTATACTATAATTAAAATTATTTTGTAGCAGCCCCAGCACCAGCAGCAGCAGCCTTTTTAGCAGCAGATCCAGCAGCAGCCCCAAATTTCTGTTTTATCTGTTCTGCAGCTCCTGAAATTTTCTGTCCAGCCTGATTTGCCAATTTCTGCAACTGATCTTTATTCTTATACGCAGCATAACCAGCACCAGCAGCAGCTAATCCAGCTCCAACACCAATACCAATTTTCTTCTTTAAACTTGATTTCTTTGGCTGTACACCTTCATTTAATCTCTTAAACTGATCTCTTAAATTTAATGCACCAAGTCCAGCTGCAAAAGAAAGTCTTTCCGCATCTTCAAATACTGCCATAAGATCTTCATTTTCAAAAAAATTTATTTTTGCACTTTCAAACACAGTAGAATCATCCTTTTTATCATTACCCTTATCATCTTCAGAATTTGCTAAAGCATTGTCTATTATTTTGTTAATATCGATTGCCATAATTAAAATTCTCCTTCTAATTATTAAATTATAAATAAATATACACAATTAATACTTAATTGTTTTTGTTTTATGATTTTCAAATGCCATTATTATTATTAATATTAATATCATTATCAAAATCATTATCAGCATCAAGATTATTACTTTGATTATTAATTAATTGTTCAACTTTTTCAGGATCTGCTGATACGGTAATAATATAACTAACTGCAGAATTTTTATCATTTGCAGATTGTATAATTGATTTAACCCATTGTAAAATTTGATCTAATGATAAATTAGTATTTAATAAAATCTTATTTATTACATCACTTACTTTTCTAATATTATCTGGATCTAATAATTGTGGTCCAATAGCATTAGAAATAATTTGATTATTATCTTGTTCAAATATATTATATAAATTATTAACACCAACAATTTCACGATAAGTTTTTAATTCAAATGTAGAATCACTTTCTTGAATTTGCGGCAGTAAAAATTTAGAATAAGCTAATATATATTTTTCAAAATATGGTTCCAACTGTTTTGATATTTTTTGTTCTAATTCCAAATCCATTTTATGATTTGAAAGTAATTTTGTGTATTCTTTGATTAAATTATTATCACATGATGATGATTTGCAAAAAGATTGAATAGCATTATTCATGGCTAATTCAACCCAATAAAAATCTGCTTGATCAACATGTTCAATAACATATTGAACTTTTGACATAATTATTTACTCCTTTTAAAATAAAATATTAATTAACTTTCTCAATAAATTGTAATATAATTGGATTTGTAATGTCAGTTTTCAAATGTTCATTAAAAAAATCTTGATTAAATTGAAACCTAACTTCATTTTCATGAGCATCAACTAATATTGGCTTAATATTCTTATATACATCATCTCCATTAATAAAATTAAAATGATAATCAGGTGAAATAATAAAATCTGATTTATCAAATGATATTGATACAAAAATAAAATCATCCAATTCTGAATAATTAAAATCATTCCAATCACATATTAATAAATTTCTACGTGTTATAGATTTACTACTGCCATATTTATTATCTGACAAATTTCTATTAATAGATCTCATGGAATTTTCTGAAATGAATTCATAATTAATTCTAGTGAAATCAACATTAATATTTAATATTCTTGGTTTTGAAGATTCAGGATCATAAACTACAAATAATGGCAAAGTTGTTAAATAACTTAAACTACATTGAACATTAAATGTTTTTTGAGTATTATCAGATATATTAATAGATATATTTTCTAATTTTATTAATGGTTCATAATTAACAGAATAACAATATTCTACTTTACCCAAATTCTTATTATATTTAGTAAATAAATTAGATATTTGATGATTATTAATATCAAATCCTAAATCAAATAAAATATCAGATTCTATTTCCAAAAATGAAGTGTAATCAAACAATTGAATATATTTTTGTTTAGGTAGATATCTAGATATATGAAAAGCTATTTCTTTAGCTTGAAATTGAGTTTCACAATTAATTATTATATTAATAGAAATTTGAGTTTGTTCTTCTTGCAGATAAAGTGTTTTTTTATTATCTAAATCAGCTAAAATTAATATTTGATTATAATTCCTAACAGGAACATTAATTATATTATTTGTTCGTTCTCCAAATACATAATTATCTTCATCTAAAGAAATTATAGCAGCTGGTAATTCTCTATTTGGTTTATAATCCCTACGTAATAATGAAAATGTTTCATTAGCAATATTAAAATCATAATGTTTTATTATTTTCTGCGGCAAAATATGCGCATCTAATAATGATTTAATAGATAATAATAAATCACTAAAATAATTATGAATTTGCACAGAATTATCTCCTTTAAAATAATAATAATATTATTATTTCTTTTTCATTTTCGGATGATTTTGAATCTGCTTCTTTAATCTATCTAATTTTACTTGATTATATAAATTAGTTCCTGCACCAACAAGAGGTATACTACCCAACATACTTTTAGCAAGTGCTTTTGGAAGTTCACTACTATGCTGAAGTTCCCATTCAGCATCTTTATCTTTATTTAAACGAGCTAATTGAGCTTGATATTTTCTTTTATTTCCACCCTGTACTAAACCTACTGATCCACCAATTGGACCTCCAATAAGACCGGCAGCAGTAGCACCAACTTTATGACGCAAACTTTCATATATTATTATTGAAATCATAATTAAAAATATCTCCTTAATTATTTTGCAAAAACAAATTCAATTGTAGCGTCACTACCAGAAGCATTAGATAAAAATAATGATCTAGTATCTAAAGAATCTAAAATAAAAAATGTTGTATGTTCAATAGCATTTGCCGTAGGATCACCAACTTTAATAGTAATAGGTTCAGATGATAAAAGAATTAATCTATTAAATCCAGTATTAGCTACTTCTTGATCTACAGTTCCAGCAGATAATATTAATGTTCCTTGATCATATGAAACCATTGGATTACTAATAATTGTATTTAATAATCTCATATTACTTTTTACATCTAAATCTATTAATGACACTGATAAACTTATATCAACAGTTTTAGCCATATCATATAAACCTCTATAATTAAAAATTATTTACATATTTTTTTAATGAATGCCAGATATAAAAATTATTAAATCTGACATTCATTATTCTATAATAAATTAATTACTTTTGATTTTGAAATGATTCACGCACTTTCTGCATAAATGTACCTAAAAGTTTTTTAGTTTTAGGTGGTATCATTGCATCATTTGAATTATTAACTGTTTCGATTTCTTTTTGAATATTTTCAACTGTTTCATTAGATAATTCTTTTATTTTTTTAATAGCATATTCTGGTCCATCTAATCCAAATAAATTGCGTACATATCTAACAATTTTATTATTATTTTCATATCCCATACCAAGTTTTTGCATAATTGAATCAATAGCTAAAGCTATTTCATCCTTATTTTTAACAGCCCATACAGCTGCTAAAGCTGCAGCAATAGCTGAACCAATTCCAGCAGCAGCCATTTTAGCTCTTTGACTAAATGCTTCCGCAACTAAATTATCATATTCAGAATCTTCATGTATAAATTGTATAATTGATATCATTTTTAATATATCCTTTTTTTACTTATATTTTTAATGAATGCCAGATATAAAAATTATTAAATCTGACATTCATTATTCTATAATAAATTAATTATTTTATTATAGAAATATTATACTTTCCTTCACCAAAAATATCATTTAACTTCCTACTAACTAAATCTATAAACTTCTTAGTCTTTTCTTTAGCTTCTCCAGCTAATTCAGCACCTTTATTAATTGCTGCACTATTCTTATTAATCATATTCTGTGTACTCTCAAGTCCCGCATCAATTTCCTTCTTCATTTCTTCAGCTCTTTCTGCGGCTAATTTCTTCAATTTTTCAGAAGCAGTATCTGAGTCATTAAGACCAAATAAATTACGGATATATTTAACAACTTTACTATTATATTCCGGTCCAAGCTTTGCAGTGATTGTATTAACATACTTAGCTATTTCATCCTTATTTCTTACAGCCCATACAGCTGCTAAAGCTGCAGCAATAGCTGAACCAATTCCAGTAGCAGCCATTTTAGCTCTTTGCCCAAATGCTTCAGCAACTACTTCTTTACCTATTCTCTCACGATATTTTGCCAAATCAAAATCTGATTCAGAATTTTCAAGTTCATCAAATAAATAGGATGCATAAATAGAAGCATATGCTTCCAAATATGGAGCAATTTCATTAGATAATTTTTTCTCTAAATCTAAATCCATTTTGCCCTGACTAATTAACTCTGCATATTCAATAATAGAATTTATTTGATCAAATTCAGCATGTTCACAAAATCCATCAAGAGCATTATTAAATATATGTTCTACTAAATATAAATCAGAATCATTAGAATTTTCAAAAATTGTTTGCATAATCGACATCGTTTTTAATTCTCCTTTAAAAAATTAATGTTTTTTAATAATTTTTTGAACACGACCAATTGTACCATCATGTAGTTGAACTTTTAATCCTCTACTATGATATTTCTTTTTAGTTAAAATTTTACTAATATGTCCTTTAGTTAAAACTCCATTTTTTTGATTCTCCTTCTTAACAACTAAAACCTTATGACCAGGTTCTAAATTAGACAAAAATTGTCCAGATTTAGTATCAAATTTTGTTTTTTCTAATAGTGAAATCATAATAATTAACCTTATTGATTACTAGTATTTATGTCTATCAAAATATAAATATGAAAATTCTTTGGAGAGGGAACAATTTGATAATCTACAATTTTATCAGCAATTTCAGATGGTTCACTTTCTGTGCCATTCTCATTATATGCAGTAACTACCCAATACCAATGTCCAGCGGCAACATCTGTTAAAGTATATGTAACAGTACTCTGACTGCTATCAGGTTGTAAAATATCAACTTTATTAACCTTTACTGAAGTTTTTTGACCATAATCAAAATTTTCTTTTGTCAATGCATTGGGATCTGTTGCTTGATACAGATTATAACCTTTAGTTATCTGATCATTATTTCTATCCCATTTAAAAGTCAATGAACGTGATTTCATAGGAGGCTGTGCAAAACTCGCCGCAGTAAAAAGAAAAACCAAAATAAAAATTGCAAATATTGTTTTAAATTTAAAAAACATAAAAATCTCCTTTTTAAAAATTTATTTTTTTTGATTAGTTAATTTAGAAACAATTTTAATTGATTCATCAATTTGTTGTAAATACATTTGAATTGTTTTTATTTCTTTGATTATGTGTCTTCTGGATAATTCAATACCAAGTAATGCATTTCTACCTCTATCTTGATATTGCAAAAGTAAACTATTATTATTATTTTCCATTTTTTTCTTCTTTTATATATAAAAAATAAAAATTAAAATTAATTAATCATCGTGAAAAATTTTTTCAACCTCAGTTAAAAATTTAGGTGGCTTATTTGATATATTATCATTAATGGGTTGTGATGAACAAATGTGGTGTTTTTTAACTTTCTTAACATTATTAGAAATATGATTACTTTGTTTTATACTATTATTATTTTCTTTTACTTCTTCTTTTATCGGTTCACTAGGTTCAAATTCAATATTATCTTCTTCTTTTATTTCTTCTTTTATCGGTTCACTAAGTTCAACAAATTCAATATTATCTTCTTTTTTCTTTTCTTCTTTTTTCAGCAATTTTTGACTATCAGTGTGAAATTGTTTTTTCTCAAATAATACCTGTTGATTATCATTACTATTTTTATTATTTTCTAGCGCAAAATTTAAAATATTCAAAATATTTTGATAACGTGGAATATCAAATGCTCTTAATTTAATTGTAGGTAATACTTGTTTTAAAAAATAAATCTCTTGTTTACTTAAATTAATTTGCATTGCACCAATGTCCTCCTTTTTTTAAAAAAATATAAATTATTGTTCAAATAAAACATATGCTGTACCAGAAACATAATCTCCTGGTTTAAAGCCTATTCTAAATTCAACAGCCTCAGAATAATCTTCAATTAAATGACAACTATTAGATACAATAGTCATCACATCAAATGTATCTGTATAATTAGGATTATCTTTAGTACCATGATTATATCTTTTCTGTACTGTTAATGCACCAGACCAAGTACCAGATACAATTAAATCCAAAAATCCGCTAGGTAAAGTATAAATCTTTGGATTTAATTTAGGTGGTATCCAATCTGAATATTCATCTGAATTGGATAATTCTGAATCAACAAACATTTCTTTCTCCTTTTTAAAAATTATTTATCAACTATTTCTTTTTGGCTCTTGCAAATATTATTATTTGAATAACAAATATGATTAAAAATTTCACATTTACGAATTTTTGGATCAACAACATAACAAAAACCGCAATCTGATTTGTATAAAGTAGTTAATAAATTATCATATTTCCAACGTTTAATTGCAGTTAAAATATCTTTTGATCTTGGTATCAAATTCCATCCAATACCAATAAGACCAATAAATCTATTATTTTTATCAAATTTTGGCATTTTAATTAAATATAATAAAACATCTTTTCCATTTAATACACTAGCTTCTATAAAATGACCTATTTTACCTGTTTCATAAACGTATTTATCAGATGTTTCACAATTATTAATAAATGTTTGATTATCACCATCTGAACATTCATTAATTAAATCTGCTTCTGTCATGCCTTTAACATAATTCAAACAATTCATAGTTTCATCTAATTTAAAAAAGAAATGACAATGTAATGGATTGGCTAACAAATATCTAAAATTTTCATCTTTATGCCAAATTAAAGCATTAATAGAATTAGTAACTTCTCTTAAAAGATAAGAATATTCAAAATTCCAATCTTTAGAAATTTGATATTCTTCCCGTAATCGTTTTAATTCTTGTTTTTGCTTATTTATGGATTGATATAATTCTTCAATTTCTTTTAATTGATCATCAAAAGAAACCATTTTTTTTAATTTTGAAATAATAGATGATAACTTAAATTTAAGTTTCATTTAAAAATACTCCTTTATTTTTTATTTTTTTGAATATCAAATGGCACATTATGACCATATCGGTCTTTGAGAATAATATGAATATGATGATTATCATTTTTAGTTTCTGTAAAAGTATTAAATGCAATTCCTAAACTAGTTATTATAATAAAAGTTATAATAATCAAAATTAATTTTTTGAGAAAAGAAATTGAATTGCTATTCATGTATACGATTTCGGTCAGTTTTTCTAATTTGGCTGCATTATTGTCTAATTCAACAAAAAGTCGATCGATAAATTTTTGAGTCATAAAAAAATACCTTTATAAAAAAATAATTAAAAATTAACTAAGACCGCACAATCATTACACATTTACTAATTATATCAATCAATATATAAATTAATCTTTAGCGTACTGTTGGACACGATTAATCCAACCACATAAAAACTTTAAATTTGATACAATCTTATCATTTTTTCTTCTTTTATCATACAAACAGATATTTTTATATCGATAGATATTCAATAATTGAAAAGATAATATAAATATTTTTTCATTATTGGCAATAAAATCATTTAAAGTTTTTAAAGTTATTTTTCCAAAAATCCCATCAACAGTACAATTAACTATTGATTGTGTGATTTTAATTGCTGGTCTTACGCCTATATTAAGAGCAGATAAATAAATTGCATCTGCAACTTTCTGAGAATTAATATTATCTCCCAATATTTTATTCCAAAAATGTTTTCTATAAAATAATTTAACTAGATCTTGCAAGCCAATATCAAATTGATTTTTATCTATTTTTTCCCATCCTAACCAATAAGGATGTTTAGATCTAGAAATTCCGGCATATGTTAATTTGCCTCTATCCCCACGTATATTAATAAGTTTGTAGCCTCCCTCAATTGTAATACCTTTTTTAAAACTAATGTCAAAATCAGCCATATTTATAAATGTCCTTTTTTATTTTTTATAATTTTTTACTGCGGCAAAAATTTTTAACTAACATCTCGAGCAAAACGAATTGCATGTTCCATAGCTTCTTTATCTGTTTTAATTTTATATGGTTTAAACTTTGCTAAAGATTTACGATAATTTTCTGCTGCTTCAGTACCTTTAGTTTTTTCAATCTGATTATATTTTTTATCAATATCTTTACCGTATTCGTATTTATTACCAATCGTATCCGGTTTAATTATATCTCCCACAGCAAATCCATGAATTGCTCGATGAGACCAACCATACCATTTACCATTAGCAGCTTTTCCAACTGAATAATTTGTTTTGGCCTCAGCTGGTTTTTTCAATTGTAACCAATCTTGAAACTTAACTTTTGATTTCTTTTTACTGTCTCTTGGTAAATTTTTCAATGTTCGATCTTCAGGTGCAATATCAGTCTTTAAATATTTTGTTATTTTTTTCTTTTTTAATCGACCAGTTGCAGGGTTAATAACTTGTTTTTTATCTCTATTAATCATAGGAACTGCATATTCACCATCTTTTAAGTCTTTAGGCTTGTTAATAGAATTTCTTGGAATAATTCCACGTTGTTTAGCCCAACGAACTAAATCAACTTGATTATTAATATGATCAGGAACTGTTCGTTCTAATAATAATGATATCACAACATAAATACTCCTTTTTTTTAAAAAAATTAATCATACTGATGTTTTTTATTTTTATTACGTTTCCATGACCCAGGATTCCCATACTTTTTAATATATGAAATATAATAATCATCCCAACAAGTTGGCAAATTTGCTGGTCGACGTTTACCTCTAATAAATATACCTTCCTGAATAGCTAAATAATTTTCTCTAATTTCCTGAGTTGTTCTCATATGCCTCCACATACGACAATTTTTAACTTTATGAATGCCAGGAACAGGGTCATAACGATAGATATATGGTATATCTAAAGTAAACATGAAATTAGTCATACGTACCTACTCAAAATAAAGTCTAGAATCTAATTCACCTTTTGCTTTTTCTATATCTTCAATTGATGGTACTTGTTTATTTGTAGAATGTAAACTCCTTATAAAATCCATAAATGCTGGAATACCTTTACGAATAAGTACTTCTGCCGTAGTACTCAATAATTTCATTTCAACTTCATTCATAATAATCTCCTTTTTTTTAAAAAAATTATTTATTATTAATTATATAAGGCAAAACAACATCAGAAAAACGTTTAAATACATCATTAAATCTTTTCATTCTTTCATGAAGAAGTTCTGGGTTAGATGAAAATTTATGATATTGTATTAAAGCATCTGCGGCGATATTAATTGCTCTTTGAAGATCGTCCCCAAGTTTAATTATTTGTTCTTTTTGTTCCTCGCTCATAAGTCCGCGTTTATAATATTCTGCTGCAGACTCAAGAGCTAAAATTCTAAATTTTTTAGCATTTTGTAAAATTTGATTGGTTGTATATATTATTTTTTCTGATCTTGTAAAATTTGCCGGAGCACAGCTTGCAATAAATAAACTACAAATTAGAATTGTTAATATTTTAACTTGTTTAATTTTGTTACTAATTATCATAATAATTTCCCCTTTTTTAAAAAAATTATGTACATAATAAAATAAAAAAACTTAATATAATTAGAAATGGTCACTAAATAATATTCAATTATTTAAACAATACACATTCCAGCATTATTTAAAATTTTAGTACAATCTTTTTGTTTAATTATACCTAAATTTTCAGTAATAATTCTACGCTGAGTAGAAGACCAACCTCGAACAACATCAAATTTAGTGTGGACTAAATTAAAAGCTCAGCTTAATTAATTAGGTTGGTCTCCCTCGGCTTGATTAAATGTAATATTGATCTTCGTTACCTACTAGTCAACAATAAGGACTAAGTAATATAATTACTGATACCTCCAGAGCCTGGAACTGGGAGTGGCATTCCAGGGTGAACATTTAATCAGGCCTGTTGTAGCCCTAATTTTAAGAAATTAGGTAATCTACATTAATCAACATAATGATCTCCTCTCAATTTTTTCACAATTTCTACTGCTTCATTATAATTATAACAACTTTTCTCTGTAAGTTTATCTAAACTTGTTCCTTTCTTATAACTAAATTCACCACCTATTCGAACTCCCCAATATACTAATTGAGCTCTAAACCAATTAGCTCCTCTTTGTCTTCCAGCAGTATATAAAAGACTATCAGCTAAAACTTTAGGTATATCTGGGCCTTCATTATAAAACCAATCATGAATAATAGCACCTTGTCCAAATGGTCCAGCTACAGGAGCACAAATATTCCATAATACACGAGGACAACTTGCACCATCTGTAACAAATCCTTTTGGTATTCTATATGATTGACTCCAAAATGAAAAATGAAATGATTTAGTTAATACCCAAAGTCTATTACCAAGACGTTCTGTTTTTTCTAATGATTCAATATCTAAATCTTTAATATACATAATATATCTTTCCTTTTTTAATATAACATATAATATTTTTAATATAACAAAATAAATATTAACTTAATACAGTTACAACTATTTTATTTCCAACTTCCGCTCTTATATAACATATAATGCCTTCTGTACGTCCTAATGAAAAGATCGCTCCGCTTTTCCACCAATCCCACCCCGCATGGCCAGACGGATCTGACGAAATATGAAACTCTAACGGCACATGACCAAAATTAGAATTACCGTCATGCACATTAATCTTAATTGTCTTACATTCAACATCAGCTGGCAATTCTAATGGCTGAAATGTACCTGTTGCAGTAATCCAGAATACTTTTATCTGACTTCCAACAGAACATACTCGGGCATTTTTATCAATCGGATTTGGAGAAGATAATTGAACAGTTTCCATAAATATCTCCTTTTATTTCTGCATAGATTGCCCAATAGCTAATCCAAACAAACCTGTAAAAATAGAATTAACTGTTTGTGTAACAGTATTAGAAATGTGAGGACTAAAAATCAATGCTAAACCTAATATAGTCACAGAAATAATAACAATAATTTTATCATTAAAAAAATTTTTTATTTTTCAAAATCTCCAAATTATATTAATCAACAGTTGGTTGATAAACTTCTCTAGTATCTTGAAATTCTTCTAATTCAGTTCTAGTCATATTTTTTAATTGATCTTTTAATTGACGTCCTTCAGCTAATACTTGAGATACATATGTAAATCCTGCTTGATATAACTGCATTAATTCATCAGAATTATTTAAAGTCATATATACACCACATCCATCTTCATCATCATGAATTTTCATTGTATAAGGATATGGTAACATATCTTTCATCATAACTAATTGAGAAATATTAAATTGAAATTCTAAATTCATATATAATAAATTTCCATTATAATTAAAATGTTTAATTATTTCAGTAGTTTTTTCATTAATTACAACTCTAATATTTCTTCTAAGCACTTTTAATGTTGCTTGATCAACTTCAATAAATGATGGTTTTGGTCGATAATCTAACCAAGTTATTGTTCCATATTCTATTTCATTATGATTAATAAATGTACCTTTGAACTTAGCACCAGGAACAAGTTGGTTAATACCGTCTACCAAGTCATATTTTAACATGCAAATACTCCTTTTTTTTAATTTTTTCTACGGCAAAAAAATTAATTATTCTGGATAAAATTTAATAGTTAATGTTGATTCGCCATATGGAATAATTACATTTAAATTATCTCCAAATGAGCTATCTTTTGCAGCTTGAGTTTGAATCTGAATTATATCATTTTCTTCAATAGGTAATACTGTTGATCCATTTGTTACTGTTCCACATCTTCCATAATATCTACTATACATAAATCCATATGATTTTGATTCAAATACTATTTCATCATTTTTAATAATCTGTCCTAATAAATTAATTTTTTGATGGTGTCTTTCAGAAAACATATTAAAATTTAATTTAAAAGAAACTTCAATAAACCCATCATGAAGTATTTTTATTGCCGTTGGATCATTATCAAAATCATAAAATATATAAGAATTGTTTAAAATTATAGGATTTTCACCCCATTCAACATTTACTATAGTATTATATATAAAAGATTGACTTGTTTGATTGATGATACTAAATAAATTAACTCTGCCTTCACCAGATGGACCAGGAGGACCTTGCGGACCAGTTAATCCTTGTGGACCTCTTTCACCCTGTGGTCCTTGTGGTCCTTCCGGACCTTGAAGTCCTCTTTCACCCTGTGGACCTTGTGGACCTTGTGGACCAGTCGGCCCTTGTGGACCAGTTAATCCTTGTGGACCAGGAGGACCTTGCGGACCAGTTGGACCCATAGGACCATTATCGCCTTGCGGACCTCTTTCGCCCTGTGGTCCTTGTGGACCTTGTGGTCCTTCCGGGCCTTGTGGACCAGGAGGACCTTCCGGTCCAGGAATACCAGCTATGGCAGTTTCATTACCTTGATCATCAACTGTAATAAATGTTCCTAACGAATCAATATATAATCTTTGTTTTCCTCTCGGAGATGGTCCAGGAGTACTACCTGGAGTCATTATAAAAGAACTTGCAATTGCCATTAAAAACTCCTTTTTTTTATAAAAAAATTATTCAACAATGATATCAGAACCATCATCCATAAGTACATGAGAATTTTCTTCCTGAGTTAATATTCTACCAGAAATTCGCAATTGAGTATATTTTGTAATTTTAGTTTGTGTTCCGGCTTCAAAATACCACTGTTCATTTTGGGCATCTTCAATAAACGATTCTATTGTTAAATAATCAAGAGCTTCAGATATTGTAAATTTATTATCATTCTGATAAATTGATATTATACCATTTTCTACGGCATTTTTTAAATCAACACTTTCACACAACTCCTCATGTGGAATTGATAGTTCAAGATTTATAGAACTTTTTGGATCAAACAAAACGCCTAAATCATCAATCATATAAGTGTGATTTAAATTGTTATGGTAGTAAATTGCTTTGTTCATATTAATTTCCTTTTAAACAATACAACTAAAACGACTCGGAATAAGCAACAGTAACATTAACAAATGGATAACGTATTGGACCACCATTTACATAAACTTGCAAATAATCTCCAGCTGTTAAATCAACATTTAATGAATCATCAAATGCACCAACAACACCATTAATATATAATGATCCAATAACAGTCGGATCATTATTCTTACGAATTTCAATAACTGTTGGATTTGAAGCAGTTGATTTTAATTGAACAGATATTGCAGTTATACACATACTTCTATGTATTCTAATACCAGATTGGTTTGAAGATATATCACCAACTAATTTTAGATATCTATTCTGTACATTTCTAGAACGACCAAATCCATAATTCTGTAATGGTCCTATCCACTTATTTCTAACTGTATCTTTACCAAATATGACACCATTTATTATAGTCATATTATCGGTTAATGTTTTAATAGTTGCAATATCAGCAGTATTAGTTGTTATATCGTTTGAATTTGCAAGAATACCTTGAGCATTAATTACAATATTATCTGCATTTGTTTTAATTTGATCATCTAATCTTTCTCGTGCATCTTTAGCATTTACTGAAACATCTAAATAATTTGTTCCAGAATGAGCACTCCAACTACCATCAGCATTTAATCCTGATGCAGATTCAATAGTATCTATTTCACTTTGAATTGGTGATATAGAAATTCCACTAGATATTGTAAAGTTGATTGGATCTGTGCCGATAGTTACATGACCATCCCAAACAACAATAAAAGAAAATCCAGCATTAGTATCACCTTCTGAACAATATGAAACAGATCCACCAGAAACATCACTATACTCATCAAAATCATCAGCTCTAGTTAATATCCAAGGAGTAGAAGAACTTCCTAAATCAGTAACAACATAAATACCATTTTGAGTAGCATCACTTTGATCTTTGACAATAATTCTATCATCTATTGCCGGGGAAACACCATCAATAGTACCTAATGCTCCATTTGAATAAGCTGTTAAAGTAGCTCCTACTCCTGAAGTTCCATTATCATAAACAGAAGTTGGTAATTCAGCAGTTGTTGCCAATCTAGATTCTACTTTAGGATCATATCCTGAAGCTACTGCAGATAATTGAGCATCTACCCAACCTTTTCTAGTTAATTCATTTGGAGAAGTTGGATCTGTAGTCGTAGTGATAATATGTGTGCCCATTATAAGGTCACCAGTCATTGTATCACCAGACTTATTAACTTTTAAATCATCTCCAGCTTGTCTATTAGCAATTTCCTGAGTAAGATTAGTTTCATTTGTTTTAATTTGAATATCTAACTTTTCTCTAGCATTTTTAGCACTTGTTGAATAATCTAAATAATTCGTTCCGGAATGAGGACTCCAACTGCCATCTGTTTGTGTTCCTACGGCAGATTTTAAATTATCTATTTGCTCTTGCTGTGCATCATCTGCATTAATTCTATTTGTTGTTTCTGTAGCAATAGCATTCGCATTACTTGTAATGTTAGATATATTTGTTGCAATATCAGTACTATTTGTAGCAATAGCATTTGCATTAGTTTGAATATTATCTGTATTTGTATCTATATCTGCTCTATTTAATGCAATTTGATAATCTAATTTTTTATCAGCATTTTTCAAACTTGTTGCAGTAGATAAATAATTAGTAGTTGTATCTGCAGAATAAGATCCATCAGTTTCTAATCCAGCTCCAGCCTGAGTTGCATCCATTTCAGATTGAAGATTAGATAAAGGACCTGATTGAATTGCTGTAATATTATCAGTATTAGTTTTAATCTGAGCATCTAATTTACTATCAGCATCTTTTAAACTTGTTGCCGCAGATAAATAATTAGTAGTTGTATCTGCAGAATAAGATCCATCAGTTTCTAATCCAGCTCCAGATTGAGTAGCATCTAATTCAGATTGAAGATTACTATCTGCAGTTGCTCTTGAAGACGCTTCAGAAGATAAATTTGAAGATAAAGTTGAAATATCATCAGTATTAGTTTTAATCTGAGCATCTAATTTATTATCGGCATCTTTTAAACTTGTTGCCGCAGTAATATAATTTGATGAACTTTCTGGAAGATATGCACCATTTGAAGATAATCCAGCTCCAGATTGAGTAGCATCTAATTCTGATTGAATATTATCTATATTGGGTTGAAGTTGATTTTCTAAAGTCTCTATTTTTTCATCAACATAATAACGATTACTACGGCGTAAATAATTTAATCCATCTGTAACTGATAAATCTGTTGTTCCATCATTTACAACTATAGATCCATCACTAATAGCTGCTTCTAATGAAGCTGAACTAGCTAATGTTCCAAAATCAAATTGTTCTAAAACACTAGTTGTAGTGCCATCAGGAAGATTCCAACCTAAATCATCTAAAAATAATTCAGCACCTGTAGTATTTTTAAGAGTTAATTCAAATTCCATATGATTATATACTCCTTTTTATATATTTATCATGCAATATATATTTGAACTTGTGGATACACTAATCCAATTGAAGATTCAGCATATACTTTCAATACATCATTTAACTCTAAAGGATATGATAAATTTTCAACTAATTTTCTAGCTTGATTAGTTAAAGTTATAGTTTCTAATAATGTATCATTTTTTATAATTTTTATTGTTCCCGAAGATAATAAACTTGTTTTAATATCAATTTTTTGAATTGTACTTGGAAACAATACAGTATATCCATTTAAATTTGATGGTTGACCTTCAAATAACAAATATCGATTTTTAAATCTTCTAGAATTTCCAGAAAAAATAATTGCTGTATTAATTGATTGATTAATTATTTGATTAATCGTAGTATTTCCACTACCAATACCACTACTAATCATGTCAATTCCAGTAAACATATTAATTTATCGCCTCCTTATACAAAATTAAATTTCAAAAAATTGATATTAAAACAAATTTTTATTTTATTTTACTACGGCAAAAAATATAATCTTGCCGTAGTAAAAAATAAAAGGTTATTGAAAAAATTGCATCGAAATAAATTGATAAGTACCACTATATGTATCAGCAGCATCATCAGCATCTCGAGTATGTTTAACGGTTATATATTTATCGGAAGAAAACACACTAGATGGAATAATAGTATTAGCTAAAACTAATTTACTTAATTTGCCAATATTATTATTTATATCTGAAGCGATTGTGTTTGTATAAGTATAATCTGGAGTTGATGGAGTTGATGCAAATGCAGAAGTCCAAATAGAAGTTGTCAATTTAACAATTTGAGAATCATCATTTCCATTCAAAGAATATATTACTCTTATTTGAATGTCTTTATTAGATTGAAAACCATCAGGTAAAGCAAATGAAGCATATGCTGATCCTTTTGTATCAGCATTATAATCCAATGTTCTCAATATTCCAAATACTTTTCCATGAATAATTCCAGAATCTACATCATCTAAATCAAAATCTCTAGCTAATGCACTTATAAAAGAATATCTTCCTATTTGTTGGCCACTAACTTTAAGTCTAGATCCATCATAATATAAAGAAACTTCATCATTGTTTCCAAATATTACTTTTTTATCTTGTTTAATTAAAATATTACCCTGCTTAAATTTAGCCATTTAAAATAATCTCCAAAAATAGTAAAATATTTTTTAAATGAAAGTTCCACAATCAATAACACTATCGGTTGTTAGAATTTCATTCATGTTATTATCATCACCTGCATACCATTTATCAGTAGTTTCATCCCACTTTAAACGGGCATCAGCTTCAGTTCCTCGTTCAACAACAATACCACAATCTTCAGTAGGAGTACCAGCCTCATCATTATTTAATCTAAAATATTCATAATTTGTACCTTGTAATCCTACTGAAATTACATTTCGTTGAACAGTTGTCCAATCTATTTTATAATTATCAGAATCTATTGGATCACTGAAACTTACTTCAAAACCTGTTGTTGTTTTTGATGTTACGGCAAATGCGTATAACGAAGGATTACTATCTACAGTATTAGAAATATTGACAAACAATGCATAACTTGTATCATTCATTGCTTTATCAAATGTGATAGTTTTAGATGTATCACCTGATGCTAATGCCGTAGTACCAAATTGAACTCCTTCATCAGCAATTTCCTTAGCAATTAAAGTATTACCTACTCCATTTCCAACCCACAATTGCTTTGTATCAGTACAGTAACCCAGTTCAGCAAGATTTAATGTAATGGTATCTAGTTGTGCTTTAGTTCCTTTCCGAATCTGTATTTTTTGCGACATATTATTTATTCTCCAATTCAATGTGCAATATATTCTAGTACATAATTTGAAGTGTTCATAGCACTAGAAAATAAAACAGTAAATCCGGTAGTGAGTTTATTAGTAATAATATACGAATATATTTGTGGAGGATTATCTACGGTATTAACTAATGAAAGACCAATACTATAATTTGTATCATCAAAAGCCGAATCAAAAACAACACTAATATTATCTTGCCCATTCGGAATATTGACTCGACCACTTTGACTTGTTAATCTAACATTCGATGATCCATCCCCAATATATAAACTTTTCGTATCAGTGCAATATCCAAGTTCAGCAAGATTTAATGTAATAGTATCTAAATCAGATTTTGTTCCTCTTCGAATTTTTAAACATGGCATTGTTCTCTCCAAAAGTCAAAATATCATTGTCAATTCAAAATTGACTGCCGAGTTAATCTAATTTATATAAAAATGATGGGATATAATTAAATTTTTATATCCCATCAATATTTTTTTTAATTTACTCAACTGATATTGCAAAAAAAGAATTAATTCGCAAAAATACTACTAATAAAACTTTGACTTAGAAAGAACCACCATCAACTGTACCCACCTGAAGTTCACCACTACTATGAATAATAGATACAGCATCCACTTTTACACCGACACCATTTGAAGTAACGGAAAGAGGAGCCACTGTACCACCTGTTGCCGTATCAACATCAAAATCAATAGAATCTGCTGTAACTGAAAAACCATTACCAGCAACAACATTTATTACTCCACTTGAGAAAGTAAGACCATTACCAGCAACAGAAGAAGCTAAAGCAATAGCAGATCCACTACCACCAGTTAATCCACTACCAGCTACATCAGAACCTAACTTAGCAGCTGTTACAGAAGTTGCACCTAATTTATCAACAGTAATAGCTCCATCTTTAACCTGAAGCTGACCAGACCCATTATCTTCAATTGTAGTGTCATCAACCTTAACAGCTACACCATTTGATGAGACATTGATTGCTGCGGCGAGATTTGTTCCACCAACAGTATCACCTTTTACAGATAATACTGAACCAGCACCACCAGCAATACCATTACCCTGAGCAGAAAGTCTTAAATTATTAGCACCATCATCTTCAAGGCCAACACCAGCAAAATCAGAAACAACAACATTAAATATATTTCCAGTTTTGCTAAGACCATCACCTGCAGTAAGAGAACCAGCACCATTAAACTGAGAGAAGTTTAATGAAGTTGTACCAAGTGTAATTGTACCGGTAGTTGTAAGTATCCAACCCTGATTTGCATGAGTTGTACCTTCTTCAACAAAGCAGTACATACCAGTTGTAACTTCACCAGTATTAGGTGTATTATCTGCATCAGAACTTCTTGTAAGTACAAATGGTGTACTAGAACTACCAAGATCTGTAACATCATAAATACCATTATATGCAGCATTAGCTTCATCTTTTACTAATACTCTATCACCAACAGATAATGTTACACCATCTATAGTAGGCAATACACCACTAGAAGATGCAGTTATTACATTACTTGAATATGTATTCGACGGCAAAGCTTCAGTAGTTGCAACACGAACAGAATTTTTAGCATCCAATCCAGTCTGAGCAGCTTCTACTAATGCATTAATTTTTGCCGCAGAATATAAATCAGTTGTACCTGTTCCTGAATCATTAATCTGCCTATGTATAGTTTCATCATTAAGATGAGTATCTAACTGATCACCAGTTATATCTGTTGCAGCCGAAACAGCATGAATTTGTTTTACCTGACCATTATCTAATTCAGTCAGTTTGACCTTACCATAAGTAGAACCATCAGGAACATCATCAAGATCAGCTACACCAGCAGTTACCCACTGACTACCATTATCTATATAACTAATATCTGTATCTGTAGCTAAAAATATACGACCAGCTACACCAGCTGCTGGCCTATTTGCCATTGTATCAATTAAAACACCACCAATCTGATGCGCAGTTGTTCCATCACTACAAAATACTTCATGAGTATCAGTTGTAAAACCTAATTCACCAGCTGCTAATGGTGAAGCAGAATCCATAAGTGCATCAAGCTGCGCTTTTGTACCTCTACGAATTTGTATTTTTTGTGCCATGTTTTAAATATCTCCTTTAAAACAAATTTTTTAAAAATAAATTAAAAAAAATAATCAATTACCAATCTGCTTGTATGGAATAATATGTTTTAGATTTTGAAAATACTTCAAAATTTGTTTTATGTCATCCTCTGAAATATTATTATCTACGGCGCAATTTGATGGAGTTGGTGGAAACAAATCATGTTTCTTATAAAATGCTTGTTTAAGATAATATATTTCATTCATCAACTGATCTTTATATAATCCAAATAAAGTATCCACTTCAACATATTGCAAATGAGTTAATTCTAACCCAAATTGCCGATCTTCTTTTTCAATTAGATCCATATATTGTTCTTGAATAACTTTACTTAAAATTTGAATTAATAAATCCTTTTCATCATCAGTTGAACAATGCCAAGTATAAACTTTTTTTGAAGAATAATCTTTTAAATCTTCTAATGAAATATTATATTTAGCAGATAATTGATTAAGTAAATTTTGAGCAGTACGTCTTTCATCTTCAGTACTACCCCGATTTGCAAGTTTTTGAATTTTTTTAAGTCTTTCTAAAATATCAGACATTATTTTCTCTTTTTTTACTGCGGCAAATATTTCAAATATTGAAATACCCTGATTTTTTGTTTGACCATATTTTTTAAAATCCTTATAGGGCCGGAAAGCTAATATGGTCAGGAAATTACATCAAAATAATATACTAACTAATAGTCAATTAATAATCAGCTATGATTTTCAAGCTTCAAGTTTTGAAACATCCTGATTTTTTGTTTGACCATATTTTTTAAAATCCTTATAGGGGATTTTTGTAAATATGATCAACAAATCGTACTAAAATATTGATTAACTGATAGTTAGCTATAATTTTTTTTATTTCAAATATTGAAACATCCTAATTTTTTGTTTGACCATATTTTCCAAATTTCCCATAGGGGATTTTTGCAAATATAATCAAAATAAAAAATATTCAAAAATTGAAAAAAATAAATATGGTATAAATTTAAATTACATACTAAATATAGAATTTAAAATAATTAATATTAAATTGCTTTCAAATATAGCCCAAATTCAAACGGAATGGGGTAATTTAGCGAATGTAATTTAAAATCCATATCTTTATATACATTTATTCAAAATGGGCTTAGGAAGCCCAGGAAGGCCCTTTTTAGCGAATGTACATATATATG